>Ga0265327_10000178_pt1 | contig 135732 bp, 122 predicted proteins | sample 41621metaG_FD_202089 | JGI IMG/M metagenome (GOLD analysis project Ga0265327, IMG submission 202089) | Rhizosphere microbial communities from Carex aquatilis grown in University of Washington, Seatle, WA, United States - 4-16-21 metaG | ecosystem: Host-associated > Plants > Roots >... | reverse complement strand
CAGCCAGCACCTGCTGGGCGCGGCGCTCGATCTGGCCGCCGGGTGTGAACTGGATTTCATCGTGCAGATCACGCAGGTTGCCAAACACGTAGCGCGCGTTCTGGATGGCCAGGAAGCGGTCCTGCATCAGCGGCGTGTGGATGGCCTCGGTCATCATGCCCAGCAGGTGAATGTTCTGCTGCGTGAGCACGCTCACCACATTGAACAGCGCATCCTGGATGTGGCCTTTGAAGATGTTGCCGGTCATGTGCTTGGTAGGTGGCATGTACTTCAGGCAGGCCTCGGGGAAGATCTGGCGCACCAGCTGGGCATGGGCCAGCTCCCACAGGAAGCCGTTTTCCAGCTCGGGGTTGATCTCGAAAGCATGGCCCAGGCCCATCTGATCGGGCTGGAGGCCTGAGAGGTAGGCGAATTGCTCGTTGATCAACTGCGAGGCCAGCACGGTGTGGGCGGCTTCACAGGCATCGGCGGTGGTGAGGTAGTTGTCTTCGCCCGTGTTGATGATGATGCCGGCGTGGGCGTTGACCATGCGCGAGAAGAACTGGTCGACAAAGGTGCGCTGCATGTTGATGTCGCGGAAGATGATCCCGTACATCGAGTCGTTGAGCATCATGTCCAGGCGCTCCATGGCGCCCATGGCGGCGATCTCGGGCATGCACAGGCCCGAGCAGTAGTTGGTCAGGCGGATGTAGCGACCTATTTTTTGCCCGACTTCATCCAGCGCTGCGCGCATGAGCCTGAAGTTCTCTTGCGTGGCATAGGTGCCGCCAAAGCCCTCGGTGGTGGCGCCATAGGGCACGTAGTCCAGCAGGCTCTGGCCGGTAGAGCGGATCACGGCGATGACGTCAGCGCCCTGCTCGGCCGCGGCGCGGGCCTGCACGATGTCCTCGTGGATGTTGCCGGTGGCCACGATGAGGTAGAGCCAGGGCGTGCGGGCCTCGCCGCACTGTGCAATGGCGGCATCACGCGTGGCGCGGTTGGCAGCGATGCGCTTGCAGGTGCGTGCGGCCAGTTCATCGGCGGTGCGGCGTGCGGCGGCCTCGCTGGCCGTGGTCTGCGGGCCTTGCAGGCTGAGCTGGCCATTGGCCACGGCCTGGGCCACTTGCTGAATGCCCAGGCCGTGTTCGGCCATGGCGGCAGCCACGGGCAAGGCCGCGCCCTGTTGCAGCAGGCCTTGCGTTTGCAGGTGGCTCACCAGGCGGTTGGGCAAGGGAACCTGGTTCTCGTCGACACCATCCACGCCCATGAGACGCAGGGTGGCGCGCTCCACCGAGGTGGTGGTGAAGCGCTGCATGTCGTCGTAGACCTGATGGGCGATGCGGCGTGCCATGTCGCGCGCACGGTCGATCTGGGCCTGGTCCAGCGTGAGGTGACTCATGATCCCTCCTGAAACAACAGCACATCGGTGACAAGGTGCTCGTGCAAGGTCGTGCGGGCTTCATGCACGAAGGCCCGCGCGTCAAAGCTGCCGCCATAGGGCGAGAACGGGTTGAGGGTGACGCCCAGCAGGTGGATGCCACGCATGGCCAGCAGCCGGCCTCCACGACGCTCTAAGGTGGCCACATCGGCCGCATCGATGAAGAGCTTGGTGCCATCGGCCACGACCAAGGTCAGGCCGGGGTGGTCATCCAGCAGGGTCGACACGGCACGCCACAGCATCTGGCCCACGGCGCCGGAGACGGCGAGCATGGCAATGCCGCCCTCGCCTTTGATCTGGGCCTGCAAAGCGAGCAAAACCGGGCCTGCATTGAGGCTGGCAATGGGCTCGTTGAACAGGCAGCGTCCTTGTCCGTCCCACACGCCCACACCGCCTTGCACAAAGGTGGCTTGAACCCGCTGCACCACATCAGCAGGGGCCGGCGCGATGCCCAGGATGGCCAGGCGGTCGCGCGTCTTGCGCAGCACGTCGCCCATGCCGCCACCCAGGGCTGCACCGGTGGCCAGGATCACGCCGTCCGCGATGGCGGGGGAGGCATGCTGGCTGCGGCCCAGTGCGCCATCAAGCAGCACCAGCTCGGCGCCGCATTGCTTGAGCAGCGTGATCACGGTGTGCTGGTCCTGGCTGCACGAAGGGCCGGCCACTTCCATGGCACCGGCCTCCAGCGCCTTGACGATCAGGATCTCGCCCATGGGGCTGTCGATGCCGGTGGGGCCGATCAATTTGGTCCGCACCTTGGCACGCACCAACGTATCTCGCGCGGTGGCCACCAGGCAACCTGGCGTGACGCCGACTGGCGGCTTGGGGATGGCAAACACCTCATCGCGCTCTTCGCCATCGCGGCCAATGGAGGTGAGCCCCACGGCAAGGTTGTACTGCTGCGCCTGCTGCAGCAGGTGGTTGAGGCACACGGTCTTGCCGGTGTTCTTGCTCATGCCCATCACGGCCACGGTCTGCAGGCTGCGCGCACGCAGGCCTTGCCACAAGGGGCAGGCGCCCCGTGCAGGTGTGCGGTGCAATGTGCTGGCGTGGGTGAGCATGTGGGCCTCGCCACTCACACGTACAAGGTGTCGAACAAGTGCCGCAGCGCGGGCGACTCACGCAGCAGCGACAGGGCGTACTCGGCATTGCCTCTGGCATAGCCATTGCCCATCAGCATGTCCACATCCTTGCCCACGCCTTCGGCCCCCAGCGAGGCGGCCGTGAAGCTGGTGGCCATGGAGAAGAAGTAGATGCGGCCCCGGTCCTTCGTGGCCAGGATGCTGCCCATCTCGGTGTGGGGCAGGTTCACGCAGTTGATCACCACATCGGCCAGGCGGCCCTGTGTGACCTCGGCCACGGCCTGCATCATGGCCACCGCATTGGTCGCATCCACCTGCAAGGCGTGGTCGGCCCAACCCAGTTCGCGCAGGCGCTGGCAGTCCTTCTCGAAGGGCGACACGCCGATCACGCAACCCGTGGGGCCCGCGCGCTTCTTCGCTTCATACACACACAAGGTGCCGGATTTGCCGCCGCCGCCCACCACGACCACGGTGTCACCAGGCTGCACCAGGCGCGCGGTCTGCGCCGGGGCACCCGCCACGTCCAGGATGGCCAAGGCCACCTTCTCGGGGATGTCATCGGGCAGCCGGGCATACAGGCCGCTTTCAAACAGGATGGCCTGGCCGGTGATGTCGACCTGGTCCTTGTCCTGATGGATGCGGTGGATCTGTTCGATGCGCAGCGGCGTCAAGGACAAGGACACCATGGTCGCCACCTTGTCGCCCACGGCCAGATCGGTCTTGCCGGCCAAGGCCGGGCCAAGGACCGCCACCCGCCCGATGAGCATGCCGCCCGAGCCGGTCACCGGGTTGTGCAGCTTGCCACGCTGGACCACGATGTCCAGGATGGTGGCGGCGATGCGGTCCACATCACCCTTGGCCGCTTGCTTGATTTGCGTGAAGCTGGCCGCGTCCACGTTGAGCGCATCCACGTCAATGAGGATCTCGTTGTCGTAGATCGACATGGTGTTGTCGATGCGCCAGGCGGGCTGGGGCAGCACGCCCTGGGGCTGGATGACGCGGTGGGTGCCATAGGGGCAACCGTGCTGGCCTGGATGCCCCGGCGCATGGGGCACGGCCGGGTCGGCATGGCGCAGATGAGCAGACATGGCGTGGCCCTCCCCTCAGTTGCTTTGCGATGGCAGGCTGAAGTTCTGGCCCAGGCCTGGCATCTCCACGGTCTTGCCGGCGTAGTTGCGGCATTTGATGGTGGTGCCGCTGCCATCAGGCAAGGCTTCTTCACGCACATAGCTGGGGATGATGGGCAGCTTGCCCAGCCCACCCAGGCCATCGACGATGAAGGTGGGCACGGCCGGCCCGCTGATCCAGCCACGCAGGCCTTCGTACAGCTCCAGCATGCGGCGGTGCGGCACGACGAAGTGGTGCGCGCCTTCGACCATGTCGGTCGAGTACACGTAGTAGGGGCGCACGCCCATCTCGATGGCCTGCATGAACAGCTCGCGCATGACCTCCACGCTGTCGTTCACGCCCTTGAGGCACACGCTCTGCAGGCCCATCATGATCCCCGCCTTCTGGATCATCTTGACGCGCTGGCGCAGCAGGGGCGTGATCTCCTTGTGGTGGTTGATGTGGATGTTGAGCATCTGCACGCGGTGCTTCTCCAGCACGGCACACAGCTCGGGCGTGATGCGCGTGGGCAGTTGCACCACCATGCGCGAGCCGATGCGCAGGAAGCGCACATGCGGCGCACGCGTGCGGATGGCACCCAGGATCTCGTCGAGCCGCTCGTCGGTGAAGGTCAGCGGGTCGCCGCCGGACAGCAGCACATCCTCGATGTGCTTGTTGCTGGCGATGTAGTCGATGGAGGCCTCGATCTCGTCCTTGTGGACCGAGCCCGTGGGCTGCGACACCATGCGCTTGCGCGTGCAGAAGCGGCACAGCGTCGCGCAGGTGTTGCTGACCAGAAAGAGCACGCGGCGCGGGTAGCGGTGCACCACGCTGGTCCCAGGGATGGTGTCGCGCTCTTCGCCCAGCTCGTCGAGCATGGTGGCGAAACCGGGACGGGTCTGTTCGTGGAAGGACGGCAGGTACTGCAGGCGGATGGGGCAGTTCGGGTCGTCACGGTCCATCAGTTGGGCCATGTACGGGGTGACGGCGATGGCGAACTTGGCGTAGACCGTGTCGTCGACGTCCTCCACCTTGTGGAGCACGCCCATCAGCTCGCGGTGGTGGGTGTAGCGGCGCGCAAACTGCTTTTGCCAGGGTTCGCTTTCGGGGTCGTAGGCTTGCAACTCGTCCCAGCTCAGCAGCTTTTTCGGGGTGGTTGAACAAGGCTTGGACACCAGGGTCACAGGGGCTTCGATGGTGATGGGCATGGCGGCTCTCCTGCATCGGGAGGGCGGGCCAACCGCCGTCCACACCTTCAGTATCGGCAGCCACCACGCCGATGAAAACGCGCAAAGTGACTGATTTATTCACTTCCAATCAGTCATATTGATCGCGATAATGGCGATATGCCTAAAGCATCATCCCAGCCTGCCGCGCAGCCCGTCCTCAAGCCCAATCTGGACGCCATGGACCACCAGCTCATCGAGCTGCTCAAGGTCAATGCGCGCCTGCCCCTGGTCAACATCGCCAAGGCACTGGGTTGTGCGCGCAGCACGGCACAGCTGCGGCTCAAGGCCCTGGAAGACGCGGGCGTGATCACCGGCTACACGGTGAGCGTGAGCAGCACGCGCGGGCCCCATGTGATCCGCGCCATGGTGCTGATCTCGATCGAATCACGGCATGAATCGACGGTGATGCGGGAGCTGGCCAAGCGCCACGAGATCACCAAGCTGTACTCGGTCAGCGGGCGTTATGACCTGTGCGCCATGCTGCTGACCGACTCCACGCAAGAGCTGGACGCCGTGATCGACCGCATCCGCAATGTGCAGGGCGTGATCGACACCTTCTCCACCATCATGCTGTCCACCAAGCTGGACCGGCCTGAGTGAGGCCAGGCGAGGCACGACATGGCTGAGGCACTCATCCCCCTGCGTGAAGACGAGATGGACTTCAGCGCCATCCGGGCCCAGGGCGCGGGCGGGCAGAACGTCAACAAGGTGTCCAACGCGGTGCACCTGCGTTTCGACATCCCCGCCTCCTCACTGCCCGATGTCATCAAGGAGCGCCTGCTGGCCTTGAGCGACCAGCGCATCACCGCCGAGGGCGTGGTGGTGATCAAGGCGCAGGGCAGCCGCAGCCTGGAGCAGAACAAGGCCGAGGCCATCGCGCGCCTGCAGGTGCTGGTGGACAGCGTGGCGGTGCTGCCCAAGGCGCGCAAGGCCACGCGCCCCACGCGCAGTTCACAACGCAAGCGCCTGGAAGGCAAGTCCGCCAAGGGCGATGTGAAGCGCTTGCGCGGGCGGGTGTCCGGGCACGATTAGGCCGGCTCACCCGGCAGCACGGCCAGTTGCGGCAAGGCGCCTTCGATGAGCCAGCCTTGTGTCACACGCACCTTGAGCAGGCGTTGCGCCCCCTCGAAGCGGGCGAGCTCGGGGCTGTCCAGCAGCACCTCGGCGTGGCCTGCCAGGTGCAAGGTGGCACCGCTTTGAAAGTCCACGAACAGCAGCCCGACCCGGGGTTGCAGCAGGATGTTGCCCAGCGTATTGAACATGAAGTTGCCCACATAGTCCGGGATGGTGAGGGTGGTGTGCGCACCGTGCTCGCCGCCAGGTACCTGATCCAGCCTGGCAAAGCCCACCGGCCCGCCGCGATGAGACACGTCCACACCGCCACTGCGTGCGGGCGATGGCTGGCCCGCGTCGGGTGAGGCCGAGGCGATGAACAAGGTGTCCGCCTGCGCCACCATGGCGCGTGCACGCTCGGACAGCACCGCGCCCTCCGCGCTCACATGGCAGGCAGGGCCGCCGCCCTCACCCGCCTGCCACACCACCCGGCGCGGGTGGATGTACTTGGGGCAGTTGCCAAAACTCTGCCGCACCGCGACCAGCATGCCTTGCGCATCGGCCGCATCAAGCCGGCCGTTCATGCGGTTGCGCCGCCTGGTGTGCGGCTCGATGCCCAACAGGCCAATGGGCGCACCAGGCTGCCACAAGGTGGCCAGCGGGTCACCCGGCCGGCTCACCTGGCGGATCTGCAGATGCTGCGCATCGGGTGTGTGCATGAAGCCGGGCTCACCCGCCAGGATGGTGGCCCAGGGCTGGCCTAGCGCGTCCAGCCCGGCGGCGATCACAAAGGGCAGTTGCGCAAAGAAGGCCCGGTGCTGGTCGGGCATGTGGTCGCGGATGAAGTTGCGGCCCACCTGCGCCATGCGCTCGCGCACCCCGGTGATGTCCTGCAAGCGCAACTCGCCCGCGTGAAAGGGCGCGGTGGCATCCTGGGCCCGCGGGGAATCTTGGGGCTCGCTCATACCGCCACCGGCGACTTGATCATGCCCACAAAGCCCGGCAAGGCTTCGATGTCGGCCAGCCAGCGTTGCACATGCGGGTAGGGCGTGAGCACGATGCCGCCTTCCGGTGCATGGGCCGTGTAGGTGTAGAGCGCCACGTCGGCGATGGTGGGGGCCGCTGTCGAAGCCAGGAAGCGCTGCGAGGCCAGTTGCTCGTCCATCACCTTGAACAGCTCCTCGGCCAGGGTGTAGGCACGCGCCTCGATGGGGCGCTTGAACAGCACGCCCACCCGCGCATGCGCCGGGCCAAAGGCCAGCAGGCCAGCTGCGACGGTCAACCAGCGCTGCACCTCGGCCTCGCCCACCGGGTCACGGGGCAGCCATTGGCCGCTGGTGTCATAGCGGCGCGCCAGGTAGACCAGGATGGCGTTGCTGTCGGCCAGGGTGACGTCGCCATCCTGGATCACGGGGACCTGGCCGAAGCGGTTCATCGCGAGGAAGGCCGGGGTCTTGTGCTCGCCATGCCGCAGGTCGACCAGGATGATCTCGGTGGGCAGGTTCAGGAGCGAGAGGAACAACTGAACCCGGTGCGAATGGCCCGACAGCGCAAAGTGGTGGAGCTTGATGGGCTGGGCGGGGACAGCTGGCTTGGGTGTGGTCTGGGCGTTCATGGGGTCCTGGAGGTTTGAAGTCAACGTGTCGCTACCTTATTCACACTTGAATCTGGTGTGAATAGCCATTTCAGGCAAATGCTTGTTGCACCCATTGCAATAATCCAGCATGGACCGTTTTGAATCGATGCGCATCTTCGTGGCCGTGGCCGAGTCGCAAGGCTTTGCTGCCGCTGCCCGCCAGTTGCGGCTCTCGGGCCCGATGGTGACGCGGGCCGTGGCCGCGCTGGAGGCGCACCTTGGCGCCAGGCTGCTGCACCGGACGACGCGCCAGGTCCGCGTGACCGAGACGGGCCAGCGCTACCTGCTCGATTGCAAGCGCATCCTGGCCGAGATGGACGAAGCCGATGCGCTGGCCGGCGGCGCGCATGTCGTGCCCAAGGGCCACCTGATCGTGACCGCACCGGTGCTGTTTGGCCGCATCCACATCGCCCCGCTGCTGATGTCGTTTCTGCAGGCGCACCCCCAGGTCACGGCCCGCGCCTTCTTCGTGGACCGCGTGGTCAACCTGATGGAAGAAGGCGTGGACGTGGCCTTGCGCATCGCGCACCTGCCCGATTCCTCACTGACGGCGGTGCGGGTGGGCGCCGTGCGCCGCGTGATCGTGGCCTCGCCCGATTACCTGGCGCGCCGCGGCGAGCCCATGAGCCCGGCCGATCTGGCCGAGCACGAGGCCTTGGGTTCGTCGACCACCGGAGGGCCGGCCAGCCCCTGGCTATTGGCGGCGCAACCCGGCCAGGGTGACAAGCTGGTGCAAGGCCCGCAGCCCCGCATCCAGTTGACGCTCAATGGTGTCGAGGTCGGGATCATGGCGGCCAAGGCCGGCCATGGCCTGGCACGCGTGCTGTCCTACCAGGTCAGGGACGAGGTGGCGGCCGGGCACTTGCGCATCGTGCTGCAAGCCTATGAGCCCACCCCGATCCCCGTGTACCTCGTGTACTCGGAGGGGCGCAGCGCGGCAGCCAAGGTGCGGGCCTTTGTGGACTTTGCCGCGCAGCAGTTGCGGGCGCACCCGGCCCTGAACCCGCAAGCCGGTTGACGCCGCTGCTTGATCAACCCCTGCGGCGCGCGAAAGCCAGCAGCCCCAGGCCCAGCATGAAGCTCCACACCGTGGCGGGCTCGGGCACGGCAGCCGCGAAGGCCTCGCCCAGCAGCGCGTGCGCCGCCGCCGTCGGGTGCACGCCGTCCCAGAACAGGTAGCTGTCCGGGTTGCTGCAAACGGTCTTGGCCGTGCTGTTGAAGCAGGCGTCGGTCGTGTTGAAGCCCTGACCTTGCATGATCTGCGCCTGCGCGGCCATGAACGCAACCGTGTCAAACGACTGGATCTGCACGCCCGCCAGGCTGCCGGACAAATTGGCCAGCCCTGCGTTGATCAACTGGTTGTACTCCACGGTGCGCAGCGCTGCGGCATCCTTGTAGCCCGGGGTGCCCGCCTCGGCAGCTGTGGACGCTGGCGTGAGCCCCAGATTGGGCATCAGCGGCACGAAGAACTGGCGCGCGCCCAGCTGGTACAGGCTGCTGATGTCATTGAGCAGGTTGGTGGACGCCGTGGTCGAGGTGCTGCTCGACAGCATGTTGGCCCCCGCAAAGAAGTCATTGGGCCCGGCCCATACCACGTACAGGGCGTTGGCATCGGCACTGGCACCGCCCAGGGCGTCCGCGAACATGCCGACCTGGCCCTGCACCCCCGTGCCATTGAGCTTGGCACCGCCGTAGTTGCCCAAACCCGTCTGGGCGCCGCCATAGGCGTAGTCCGTCAGGTTGAGGTTCAGCGTGGCTGCCATGGTCTCCACGGCGACCGGGCCGTTGGAGAAGCGCCCATCCACATAAGGCGCGCCAGGTTGCCCGGTGCCGGTGATGGCTTCGGTCAAGGCAAACAGGTTGCCGTTGTCGGACAGGCTGTCACCGAACACGACCAGTTGGGAATAAGCGGCCAGGGCCTGACCGGACAGCGCGATCGTCAACAGGATGCCCGTCAGGGTGGTGCGGAACTTCACGGCAAGGCCTTTCTGTTTCGTGAGGGAAATCACGGGGATTTTTCACGTCTCCATGCCGGCCGTAAACCGGGTGAATGCCTATGTCCTGGGCGCACGGTCTGTGACACCAAGGGAAATCCGCGGACAGACAAGGACAGGGCCACCCTGATAAGCTGCGTCTCAAATACATCTTCTGCCCTTCGATCCCCGCGCTTCATCCCCATGCAGCCCTCCCCCTCCGAGCAGACCCCCACCTTGCACTGGTTGCGCCAGTCACACTCCTGGCGCACCTGGTTGCGCGCCTTCCTGCCCGCCCCCATTGCCGTCGATGCCCGTGAGCGCGTGCGAGTGATCGTGGGCGCGCTGATCGGCGTGTTGCTCACCGCCGGCATCAGCCACCTGCTCAACGGCAGCATGGTCGTGGGTGCATGGCTGGTGGCGCCGTTGGGGGCCAGCGCGGTGCTGGTTTTTGCAGCGCCGGCCAGCCCGCTGGCGCAGCCCTGGTCCGTGGTGGGCGGCAACGTGATCTCCGCCTTGATTGGTGCGGCCTGTGCCACCCTGGTGGGTGACGTGGTGCTGGCCGGCGCCCTGGCCGTGGCCCTGGCCATCACGGCCATGTTCCTGCTGCGCTGCCTGCACCCGCCCGGTGGCGCCATGGCCTTGTCGGCGGTGCTGGTGCACGCCAGCCACGGGCACTTTGCCATCGAAGCGGCGCTGCTCAACTCGCTGCTGCTGGTGAGCATCGGGGTGTTCTACAACGCCTGGACGGGCCGCCCCTACCCGCACATGCAGGTGCCCCCGCGCGACGCTGCGCACGCCGGCCAGGCCCGCTTCATGTCCCAGGATCTGGACAAGGTGCTGGCGCGCTACAACCAGGTGCTGGACGTCAGCCGCGATGACCTGGAAGCGCTGCTGCAGGACGCCGAGGTCGAGGCCATGCGCCGCCGTGCCAGCGAAGTGCGCTGCAAGGACGTGATGACGCGCGATGTGGTGACGGTGGAGTTCGGCTCCTCGCTGGCCGAGGCCTGGCAACTCATGCGCGAGTGCGGCATCAAGGCCCTGCCCGTGGTGGACCGCTCCCGGCGCATCGTGGGCATCATCACCATGGCCGACTTCCTGCGTGGGGCGGGCCTGAACGAACACCAGGGCATCGGCCAGCGCCTGCGCGCCTTCCTGCGGCCCGATGGCCTGCTGGAATCCGACAAACCCGAAGTGGTGGGCCAGATCATGACGCGCCAGGTGCGGGTCACCAGCGAAGACCGCCATGCGGTGGAGTTGCTGCCCCTGTTCACCGAGGCCGGCCACCACCACATCCCCGTGATCGATGGCGACAAGCGCATCGTGGGCATCATCACCCAGTCCGACTTCGTGCGGGCACTGCACCGCATCGAGGGCTGACATACCATGCTGGCACCATGCAATTGACGCACTTCACGGACCTGGGCCTGCGCGTGCTCATGTACCTCACGCACACGGCCTCGCCCGCACCGGTCACCATCAGCGAGATCGCCGATCGTTATGCGGTGTCACGCCACCATCTGGTGAAGGTCGTGCATTTCATGGGGCAACAAGGCTGGCTCATCACCACGCGCGGCAAGGGCGGTGGGCTGGCGCTGGCGCAAACGCCCGAGCAATACCGGCTGGGCCAGATCATCCGCACGCTGGAACACAGCAAGGACCTGATCGACTGCGCCGACCCGCCTTGTGGCCTGCGCACCAACTGCCAGCTCAAGGGCATCCTGGACACCGCATTGGACGCCTTCTTTGCGGCACTGGACCGCTACACGCTGGCCGATGCCGTGGCCTCACCCACCAGCGAGGCCATCGTCATGCTGCACCTGCTCAGGAGTCCGCCACGATCTTGCTGATGTAGCGGCGGCCCTGCTCGTCCTGCGCGATCAGCCACAGGGTGAACTGGATGGCATCGGCCGGGACCAGGCCCGCGAACGAGGTCAGGGTGAGCTGTCTGGACGACATCGGGATCAGCGTGACCACCTGTTTGACCGGCGCCGACGCGGTCGAGGTGATCACGGCGCGCACCTCCACCATCCGCAACTGCGGGTTGGCGGCGGCCCAGGTGTTCCAGCTGAAACTCAGGCCATTGGTCATGTCGGTGCTGGTCAGTGGCACCGTGGTGACGTTGTCCATCATGGGGTAGGCACTGGCCGCCAGATTGGTGGGCAGCTCTGCCGTCAGGCGCGTGGTGTAGACCTTGTCGGCCACGAACTGGCCCAGCAGCGGGTCGGCCGGGAAAGGGATCAAGGCCGTGGAGGTCAGCTTGTAAAGGGCACCCGGCACCACATCCGAGGTGCTCAAGGGGCCGACCTGGGTCACCGCCAGCACCTGGTCCGTGATCAGGTCACCGGTCTCCGTGGGCACGAGCAACAAAGGCCCGGAGCCCGAGGGCGGCACGTATATGGTTCTGGCGGAGCTGTTGGGGTTGGGCAGCCCCAGGCGCGGCGCGTTGCCAACCAGGGTCGACACCGTGCTGAGGTCCGTCTGCAAGCCCAGTCCGGTGCCCCCGCTGACCACGCCATGCGAGGTCCACTGCTGCCAGGTGGCGGGATAGAGGTAGACCGCGTTGGCCGAGTCGTTGCCGACGAAAGTCCAACCCGCCGTGGAAGACCAGCTCGCCACGTTCTCGAACACCTGCATGATCTGGCCGGTGCTGCTGCTGCGCAGCAAGGACGCAATGCGGACCTTGGCGCAGCCACCCGAGGGCACGGGGTCGTCCAGGCAACCCACGACCTGGAAGGCGCTGAGCTGGTAGCCCGCCGTGCCATAGGCCACGAACTGGTCGATCAAACCGCCCCAGTCCAGCCCGTTGAAGTAGTTGTACGAGGCGGACACGATGGGTGCCCGGGTCAGGTTGTTCGGGTTGAAGCTGCCGGCTGTCACACCCGGCACCGCCAGCAAGTCGTTGATGCGCGACTGCAGGGTGGACAGGTCCGCCACGTGGGCAATGGTGGTCGAGTTGGTGGTGGTGATCCGCGAGGACGTGATCGCGTTCGACGCCACCGCGGGTGTCGCCAGAGACAAGCCGGTTTTGGCCGTCGTCAGGTTGACAACCACTTCCGAGCTGCCCGCCAGGATCAGGCTGTTGGACAGCCTCAGCACCTCATTGCCGATGACGTCCTTGCCCAACTGAACCTGCACCCCGTCGATGAGCGCGTCCATGCCGGTCTTGTCGGCATGGAAGTTGGGATCCGAGAAGATGTTGAGCGTGGCCTTGTTCAAGGCCGTGGGCTTGACACCCGCCAGATTGGGCGTGATGACGGTCAGCAGGAAACCATTGGCGGCCGTCACGGCAGCGCTGTTGCCCAGGCGCGTCCAGGTGGTCGAATCGATGCTGGAGGGCGTGGTGAAACGAGGCCGGGGGTCGCCACCCAGCAGCATGGCCACCACGGCATTGGTCAGCGGCGTGATGTGGGCCATCGTGGTCTGCCCCGCCGTGCCCGACAGCACCACGGTGTGCAGCACAACCGGGTTGCCGGCCATGTCCACACCCGCGGCCTGCACCAGCAGCGGGAACTTGACAGAGGGTGAACTCAAGGGGAGCTGGTACTCGCCGCTCACCAGGCTGGCCAAGGTCGAGCCTTGTGAAGCGCCATTGGCGTCAATGACAGAGACGGTCGCGCCGATCAAAGGGGCGCCCTGGGCCGCCACGCCGCTCAAGGTCACCACACTGGTGGATGCGCCCGCACCGGAGCCACCCGACGACGAAGATGCCCCCCCACCGCCGCCACCACAGCCGGCCACCAGCACCGACAGGGCGATGCCACACAGCCAGGCCATGAGCGGCGCGCGCTTGCGTATCAATGGTGTCTGCATGGCACAACCTCAGGAAGAAATGGACGCACCCTAGGCAAGGGTTCGCGTCATTCTTCTCCCAGGATGCCAGCCTGGAAACCCGGATTAAAAGGCGCTTGGGCACCCAAATGTCCCCCTTGTGTGCCCTCCTTCACGCCTTGAAACGCTTTTTCAGCGGCCAGCCGTCACCTGGGTCATGACCTTGGCCATCTCCTGCTGGGATTGGGCCAGCCCGCTGCCGGGCACCGTCTCATTGGCCTGCGCATTGATGCGGGCAAATTGCGCGGCCAGTTGCTCGGGCGCATCCGGCCCGGCGCCGATCAGCAGGCCATCGGTCAGCGTCACGTGCGAGGCGGCAAACACCCCTGCCCCGGCACACAGGATGGCGCGCGTGGGCGCCTGCTCGCTGGCCAAAAAGAGCACGCCAGGCGTGACGCTCTCGGGCGTCAGCAGCTTGAGCACCTCGGGCGGCATGATGTCTTCGGTCATGCGGGTGGCCGCCGTGGGCGCCAGGCAGTTGACGCGCACGTTGTACTTCTCTCCCTCCAGCGCCAGGGTCTGCATCAGGCCGACCAGGGCCATCTTGGCCGCGCCATAGTTGGCCTGGCCGAAGTTGCCGAACAGGCCCGAGGACGAGGTCGTGAAGATGATGCGGCCATAACCCTGCGCCTTCATGGTCTCCCAGACCGCCTTGGTGCCGTAGACGGCGCCCATCAGGTGCACGTCCACCAGCAGGCGGAAGTCATCGAGCGTCATCTTCGAAAAGCTCTTGTCACGCAGGATGCCGGCGTTGTTCACCAGGATGTCCACCCGGCCCCAGGCCGCCATGGCCTGGTCCACCATGGCTTGCACGGCCACGGGGTCGGTCACCGAGCCGGTATTGGCCAGGGCCTCGCCGCCGGCCGCACGGATCTCTGCCACCACGCGGTCGGCTGCCGACTCACCTGCGGCGGCGTTCACCGACCCATCGCGCGCCGCGCCCAGGTCATTGACCAGCACCTTGGCACCACGTGCCGCCAGTTGCAGCGCGTGGCTGCGGCCCAGGCCGCCACCGGCGCCCGTCACGATGGCCACACGGCCGTCAAATCGAATGTCTGCACTCATGTCTGTCAATTCAAAGGTTGAACCACACAGCCCACATCATGCGCGATGCGCAACTTGGGTAGAAACCCCAAAACGCGTTCCGTGAGGAATGCGCAAACGCTTCCCCGCCTGTCGCCATGGATGCCTTCGTGTCGCCTTGACGTATACGTCAACCGACCAACTTCTTCGTAAACTGGTATCAAACAGTTACCGAGACAACACCCACCATGAGCGACTACAAAGACAACGCCCCAGGCGAGATCGTTCCCCGCGAAAAGCTGGATTTCCATCTCGACGAGAAGACCCCGCGCTGGTGGTTCGGCGGCAAGGCCTTCCAGACGCGCCTGTTTGACGGCATGCAAGCAGCCTTCCCCGATGGCGAGCGCTACTTCATCACCAGCGTGCGCGCCTTCCGCACCCAGATCACCGACCCCAAGATGGCCGAGGACGTGAAGAACTTCATTCGCCAGGAAGGCCAGCACGGCATTGCCCACACCCACTACAACGACCTGCTGCGCAAGCAAGGTGTGGACGTGGACAAGATCCTGGTGGACGCCAAGGCCCTGTTCGACAAGTACAACCGCGTCTACTCGGCCGAGTACAACCTGGCCCTGACCGCCGCCTTCGAGCACTTCACGGCCATGATGGCGCAGATGCTGTTCGAGACCAAGGACGTGATGGCCCCCGCCGACGAGAACGTGCGCGCCATGTGGGCCTGGCACGCGATCGAAGAAATGGAGCACAAGGCCGTGGCCTTCGACGTGATGCAGCAAGTGGCCAAGGTGGGCTACTTCAAGCGCTGCGCCGCCATGACCCATGCGCTGTACAAGGTTGTGGTCGACAGCATGCGCCTCACCAACCTGCTGCTCAAGGGCGATGGTTTCAGCTTTGGCCAGCGCATGGTGATGTGCGTCAAGGGGGCGTGGTGGCTGTATGGCCCCGGCGGCCTGTTCGCCCGCAACACGCTCAAGTTGATGCAGTACTACAAGCCCGGCTTCCACCCCTGGCAGCACAAGGTCATCCACAGCTACCCCGTGTGGATCAAGACCTACGAGACCACCGGCGACCCGATGCGCGCGGGCCAGGCGCTGTTCAACGCGGCTTACTGATTTCGCCGCCAGCGTGCAATCTGCAACGCGGCGGCCACACCAAGCGCACGCACTAGGGCGAACCCCGTCTTGCTGCGCCGAGGCAATCGGCGCCAAGATGACCCCATCCTGACCTGATCAGGACGGGAGCCCTTCATGGCTGTCTCGGTATTCGATCTGTTCAAGGTGGGCATCGGCCCATCGAGTTCCCACACGGTGGGCCCCATGCGGGCCGCCAGGCTGTTCCTGCTGCGCCTGCAGGCAGGCGGCCTGCTCGATGCCACCCACCGCGTGGTGGCCGATCTGTATGGCTCGCTGGGTGCCACCGGCAAAGGCCACGGCAGCGACAAGGCCGTGATGCTCGGCCTGATGGGCCATGAGCCCGACACCGTGCCTGTTGACGACATCGCGCACCTCATGGCGCAGGTGCATGCAGACCATGTCATCAAGCTGGCCGGCACGCACGAGCGGGCTTTCGACCCTGCACGCGACATCTGCTTTCGGCACAACGAGACCCTGCCCTTTCACCCCAATGGCATGCGCTTCACGGCGCTGGATGCTGCCGGGCAGGTCTTGCTGCAAGGCGTGTACTACTCGGTGGGCGGCGGCTTCGTGCTGAGCCAGGAAGCGGTGGACGACACCGCCAGGCAGGCCACCATTGCGCCCGACGCCACCGTGCTGCCACTGCCGTTTCACAGCGGGGCGGACATCCTGTCCCTGACCGCACAACACGGCATCAGCGTGGCCGAACTCATGCGCCGCAACGAGCGCCATTGGCGCAGTGATGCCGACATCGACGCCGGCCTGATGCGCATCTGGCAGGCCATGCAGGCCTGTGTGCAAAGGGGTTGTGTGCACGCCGGCGTGCTGCCTGGCGGCTTTCAGGTCACGCGGCGTGCGCCCGGCCTGTACCAGCGCCTGGCTGCGGTCACCACCCAGACCGACCCGCTGCACGTGATGGACTGGGTCAACCTGTATGCCCTGGCCGTCAATGAAGAGAACGCCGCCGGTGGCCGCGTGGTCACCGCGCCCACCAATGGCGCCGCCGGCATCGTGCCGGCCGTGCTGCACTACTACCGCCACTTCGTGCCGGGCGCGACCGATCAAGGCGTGATGGACTTCCTGCTCACGGCCGCCGCCATTGGCCTGCTCTACAAAGAGAACGCCTCGATCTCCGGCGCCGAGGTGGGCTGCCAGGGCGAGGTCGGCGTGGCCTGTTCCATGGCCGCGGCCGGCCTGTGCGCCGTCTTGGGTGGAACCCCTGCCCAGATCGAGAACGCCGCCGAGATCGGCATGGAGCACCACCTGGGCCTGACCTGCGACCCGGTGGGCGGCCTGGTCCAGATCCCCTGCATCGAGCGCAATGCCATTGCGGCCGTCAAGGCCATCAACGCGGCCAGGCTGGCCTTGCATGGCGACGGCTCGCACCGTGTCAGCCTGGACAAGGTGATCCAGACCATGCGCGAAACCGGCGCGGACATGAAGGACAAATACAAGGAGACCGCGCGTGGCGGCCTGGCTGTCAACATCGTGGCCTGTTAAATGAAGCCGGGGGGCACGAACGGGAAATGCGCCCTGAGATCGTCAGGATGTCATGCGCTCGCCCTGTGTGACCTTGGTCCTGCACACGAAAGGGGCCAGCCTCCCTACAATGACGCCAGCACAGCGATCCAGCAAGAACAACAATGAGCGATTCGGAACTCTTCGTAGCCCACGTGCCAGGCATCCAATACGGTGTGCTGGACTCCCTGATGGGTTATGCCATTCGGCGCGCCCAGATCAGGATGTACGAGACCTTCATCGTTGCGCTGGAACCCTGGGGCATCACGCCGCCGCGTTTCTCGGCCATGGTGATCGTGTCGCTCAACCCCGGTCTCAAGCTCACCCAACTGGCCAAGATCATGGGCATCGCGCGTTCAGGTGCGGTGATCCTGGTGGATGCGCTGGAAGAGCTGGGCTATATGCAGCGCCTGCCCGCCCCCGAAGACCGCCGCGCCTTCAGCCTGGAGCTGACCGACAAGGGCAAGGCCGACCTGATCAAGATCACGCAAGCGGTGCAGGATCAGGACCAGCAGGTCACCCAGCCGCTGAACGCCACCGAGCAGACCGAACTGCACCGGCTGCTGCTCAAGCTGTGCGACATCCCCACAGCCTGACGCTGCCGGACTGCTGACACAACCTCAGACCCGCTCCAGCAGCCACTGGCTGCGCCACGCGGCCCCGCCCAGCAGGCACTGCAACTGCCGTGCATCCTTCATGCGCTGCGCCTGCATGCAGGCACTGCTGTAACCCTGCGCCCCCATGATCTGCACACCGTCCACCGTCAAGGCCACGGCCAGGCGGCCCACGTGCAGCGCACTGTAATGCGCATCCTGGCCACTGCTGCCACCTGAGAGCGCGGCCCACAACAGGCCCTGCATGCTGCTCAGGCGCTCTTGCATGCCCGACAGGATGCGGCGCACCTCGCCCCAACCCAGCAAACTGCCACCCCCCTGCTGCCGAGACGCCGCATGGGCAATGGCATCGCGCAAGCTCGCGCGTGACAGGCCGCACTGCATGGCCATCACCGCGGGGGCCAGCTCGGCAGACAAACGCCTGAACAGGCTCGCCCCCTGGCCGCCCAGCAAGGTGCACGGCACACCACCGAACTCGACATCGTTGATGCCGCAGTGGGGCAGCCCCAATGTGCGGATGGGCTCGCCACGGATGACAGCGGGGTGGTTCAGATCGACCACCGCCAGCTGCATGCCCTGATCACGCCCCTGCACCGGCAACACGGCCCAGCGCGCATGCGTGCCCAGCAGCAGCATGTCGACCTGACCGCGTAGATAACCTTGTGCATCCACCGCGGGCCAGAGTTGATCGTGGATGTCATGACAAGCGGGCCAGGCCAGCCATTCGCCCGCCAGATCCTGCATCAGCGATTGCTCATCCAACGAAGGCTGCGCGGCACTCAAAGCCAGGTGCGCTGCGGCACTGCCATACACCGCGGCGGCCGCACTCGGGTCCACGCCAGACAAGGCTTCCAGCACGCGGCACAAGGCATCAACCGGTTGCCCCTGTGCACCCCATTCACGCTCACCACACAGATTGGCCCAGCCCAGGCCATGCATGTGATCCAGCGCCGCCACACCTTTCAGTGCCGGCAACTGCGCATCGGCAAAACCTTGCGCCACATCCAGCCACGCATCACCCTTGGCTTGAGGCCAGCGCATGGTGGGGTCAGCCAGCCCCCAGACTTCAGACTCGCGCACGAACACGCGCACGCTGGGGTCCTGACGCACGCGGCACTTGAACAGGTTCACGCGGTTGAGCTGGTCCGTGCCTTCATACAGTTGCAGCACCTTGGCGTCGCGCAGGCGTTTCTCAATGCCCAACTCATGGCGCAGGCCATCGGCCCCGGTCAGGTCCAGCGCAAGGTTGGCATTGGCCATCGCCAGATCGCTGCCCGCGAACTTGGCCATCGAGGCCAGGCCCGAGATCAGGTTCTGCCACTCGCGTGGCTGGGCATCCAGAAAACGCTGCTGGAACCACTGCGTCGCATCGGGCGACTGCAGCACGCGCCGCGCCGCAAAGCGCCACACACTCGCCGGTGCCAGCTTATCGGCCCAGTACAGCGGCCTGAAGAACATCATGCGGAACAAGCCACCCATGCCATTGGCCAGAGCCGACTCCAGATAAGCCTGTCGCGCCAGCGAGGCGTTCTTGCTCATCTCGGCCAACGTGGTCTGCGCCCATTGCTGCTCGATCAGGCGGCCCGCCGGCAAGACCTTGCGCGCAGCGTAATCACGTGCGGCTTCGCACGCCCCCCGCGCCGTGCCGGCCGCAAAGGCGCCCACGCCCGCACGCGTGCACGACAAGACATAGTCCAGCAAGGTCTGCGCGATATCACGGTAAGCGCGCTTGAGGCCCTTGGCCCGCTGGCGGTCGATGGCCACGCATTCGGCTGGCACCCGACATTGTTCAAACACCAGCTCAGAAGCCACGCAGGCCTTCTGCCCGACCTTGTCGATCAACTCGCCGCAACGCACACCGGGTGAATCAGCACGCACGGCGAGCACCACCATCGTGTCGGCAGGCTGGCTCAGGTCCTCGTAGGCCACCACCATGTGCCAGCTCGACACATGGCCGTTGGAGATATAGGTCTTGCGGCCCGACAGCACGTAGCTGCCATCGGGCTGTGCCACGGCCTGCGTGAGCAGGCTGGCATGCGGCAAGAGCTGCGTCTCGGCGGTGTCGGTACCGGCCAGGGCTTCATTGAGCGCCAGGCTCAGCAGGCACGGCTCACCGCGCCGCTCGCCCGCACAGACGTCCCCGAACACGCGCGCGGCCAGCCGCAGGTTCCAGCTGGCCGTCAAGGTGGCCACACCCATGTAGTGCACGCCGATCATGGCCGACACACCCACGCAGGCCGAGGCCACCTCCTCCAGGAAGGCATACAGCGACAGGAAGTTCCAGCCCTTGCCGCCAAACAAGGTGGGCAGCCACAAGGTGAACAAGCCCCACTCACCGGCCTGACGGATCAGGTCACGCGGGATGTAGCTGGGGTCATCCAGGCTCTGCCGATCGATCTGCAGCGCCATGGGCCGCACGACTTCAGCGTTGAAGCGCCGCGCCAGCTCCAGCGCATCGACCACATCCTGGCGGACCGACGAGGGCAGATCGCTGACCGCGGCCAATGCGGCCGACCAGTCGGCCACCGACTCGCGCAGGCGCTCGGCATCGACCGTGAGGCCGCGTTCCTTGATGGATGGCAAGAATGCGCCGTCCGGGTGGGTCATTGTTCAGTCAGGTTCGCGTTTACAACAAAGGACATCGTCAGGGCAAACCTGTCTGCCATCTGATGCTCGCCAGCCCCTATTATCGAAGGCATGGAAAGTGCGCATCGCGTATTTTTTGAAAATGAATGCCGATCGGCACAGAACTTGTGACGAGATCGAGCCCAAATACAAATTCACCAGGGAGCATGGCCATGCCAAATCACACCACGAAACGCTGGAAATGGGCTGCGGGCGCAGCATGGGCCATGATGGCATCGGTGGCGATGGCCGACACGGCCGCGCCCCTTCAGGTGCTGACCCCGAACGGCAGCTGGAGCTGGGACGGGGTGCTCGGCATGCAAGACCGTGGCACCAGCACTTTGTCGCTGTCCTCTGAGCTGTGGGCCATCCATGGCACGCTGTATGGCGGCGCAAGCTACCCCACCGGGACGCCCAGCTGGAGCACGTCGGCCAGCACCCCTGTCATCACGCAGAACACCTACAGCATCGTCAGTGGGCCAGACAACGCGGTGTACGAGATTGGCTCGACCGGAGGCTTGACCCTCACGGCCACCTATTCAAGTGGTTCGCTCACCATCACCGATCTGTCCATCAACTTCGGCACCAAAGTCATCTCCGCTACCCTGATCGGCGGCAATGGCCTGGGCCAGCTTCAAAACGTGCCGATCTGGACCGTCGATCACATCAGCAGCACCGTGCTGGGCTGCCCTGAAAACGGTGGCATGTGCGATGCAGGAGGGTTGAGTTGGCAAAATCAGCCCCAGCACAGGCTTGACACCATCTCGACCGGCTTGCACCTGACTGCAGAGGGCAATCAGGCGTTCCAGCAGGCCATGGGTTGGCAAGAAGGCGTCTCGCCGTCTTTCGACTTTGGCACGCTCTCCACATCCACGATGTTCCTCTCCGGCCCGGCCCTTCACGCTGTGCCTGAACCTGGCACTTGGGCCCTGATGGGCCTGGGCCTGGTCGGCCTGTGCGCGGCTGCACGCCGTCATACTTGATCAGCGGCATCAACCATGGGCAGTAACTTTCCAAATGGCGCCGCTTTGATGCTGGGCGCCGTGCTGGCAGCAGCGTCACCTTTGGCCACGGCCGAGATCGATCTGGTCAGCGGGCCCTTCACGGTCACCGCCATCGACCAGCCCATGCCCAACCGTGACGCGCATTTCTTTGGCGGGACCAACCTGTTCACGTTCAGCCCCGACTTTCTCGATTTCATGGACGCCCTGGCCGTCAGCGCCAGTTCCTACGGAAGCGGCACGACCACCGCCTTGAAAGACACCGAGGGCTTCTTCATGGAGGTGAGCAACACCACCCAAAGCACCTCGGTGGCCATGGACCTGAGCAATGGCAAGGTCTACGGCCTTGGGACCAATGGGGGCATGACGCTGAATGCACCGGAGCGAGCCGCTGCATCCGGTGGTGGCAGCCTGACCATCACGAACCTGTCGGTGGATTTCGGGACCAAGGTGATTTCGGGCACCATCATCGGTGGCAACGGCGTTGGCACGATCGAACACCTGGCGCTCTGGACGGCGGACTCGCTTACCACCCAAGTCACCGGGTGCCCCTCATGGAGCTTGTGTGACAGCCCATTGAGCACGGACTACGCGCTGTCTGCCACCCTGTCCGGGCTCCACCTCAGTTCGCAAGCGTCCAGCACATTCGCCAGCGCACTCGGCTTGCGGGCCCTGGGGAAAGCCGTCCTGGCCAACGCTTATGACCAAGGCTGGTTCAAGGTGAGCGCTGTGATCGAGACGCCCAAGTGGTATGGGATCTCTGTCGTGCCTGAGCCTGGCACCTGGGCGCTGATGGGCCTGGGCCTGGTCGGCCTGTTTGGCGCTACACGCCGCCGAGCCTGAAGGTCTCTGGACGCTGCGGCCTCGGATCTCAACCGCGCACGATCACCCTGATCGTGCGCCAGATCAGCCGCACATCCATCCACACCGAGGCCTGGTCCACATAACTGGCTGCCAGCGCCAGCTTGTGGGGCAGCACCTCGTGGATGTAGGCCTGCTCGGGGTCGGTGGCTTGCGCCAGCACGCTGCTTTCATCGCGGTACTCGATGGACGCGATGTCCGTGATGCCCGGCCTGACCGACAGCACTTTCTCACGCATGGCCGCGGGGTAGTGCGCCACATAACGCGGCACCTCGGGGCGTGGCCCCACCAGGCTCATCGAGCCCACCCACACATCAATCAACTGCGGCAACTCATCGAGCTTGGTGCGGCGCAGGAAGCCACCCACGCGCGTGATGCGGCGGTCAGCCCCCACCGTGATCTGCAGGCCCTGGGTACCCTGATCGTGGCGCATGGTGCGGAACTTGTGGATGCGAAACGGCTGGCCATAACGCCCCACCCGCTCCTGCCTGAAAAACACCGGCCCGGCTGAGTCGAGCTTGACGGCCAACGCAATGAGCAGCAGCACCGGCGCCAGCGCCAGCAGGCCCAGTGAAGACAGCACGAGGTCGAACAGCCGCTTGCTCATGTCAAACCAGGCATGCAGCGCGGCTCACTTGCCAAAGGCCTTGCGCACGGCCTTGATGACACGCTCGACATCGTCGTCCGTCATCTTGGTGTACAGCGGCAAGGTCACCATGCGCTCGTAAGCCTTCTGGCTGTGCGGGAACTGCTCGGGCTTGAGGTCGTAGCGCTCCTTCCAGTAGGGGTGCAGGTGCAGCGGGATGTAGTGCACGCTCACGCCGATGCCATCGGCAAACAGGCTGTCGATCAGCTGGTCGCGGTTGATGGTGGCCTCGTCCGTCAGGCGCACCACATACAGGTGCCAGGAGTGCAGGTCACCGGCATGCTGCGGGCGCGGCGGCAGGATCAGGGGCAGGTCGGCCAGGGCCTCGTCAAAGCGGGTGGCAATCTGCTCGCGGCGCACCTGGAAACCCGTGACGCGTTGCAGCTGGTGCAGGCCCAGCGCGGCGGCGATGTCGGTCAGGTTGTACTTGAAGCCGGGGGCCACGATCTCGTAGTACCAGCTGGGCACCTTGGCCGTGAAGCGGTCAAAGGCATCGCGGTTGATGCCATGCAGGCGCATGACCTTGGCGCGTGCGGCCAGTTGCGGATCACGCGTGACCAGCATGCCACCTTCACCCGTGGTCATGGTCTTGTTGGCGTAGAAGCTGAAGACCACGGCATCGCTTTGCAAGGTGCCGATCAGCTGCTTCTTGTAAGTCGTGGGCAGCGCGTGCGCCGCGTCTTCCACGATCTTCAAGTTGTGCTTCTTCGCGATCGCGAAGATGGCGTCCATGTCCACCGACAGGCCCGCGTAGTGCACGGGCATGATGGCCTTGGTACGCGGCGTGATCATGGCTTCGATGGCGGCCGGGTCGATGTTGAGCGTGGCGGGATCGATGTCCACCAGCTTGACGTCGGCGCCCAGGTAGCGCACCACTTCGGCGGTGGCCGTGAAGGTGTGCGTGGTGGTGATGACCTCGTCGCCAGGGCCGATGCCCAGGGCTTCCAGCGCCAGGTGCAGGCCGGCGGTCGCCGAGTTCACGGCAATGGACTGCAGGCTCTCGTCACCCACGTCACCGCCGAGATAGGCCGTGAAAGCCTGCTCGAACTTGCGCGCCTTGGGGCCGGTGGTGACCCAGCCCGAACGCAGGGTGTCGACCACTTCCGCGATCTCTTCCTCGCCGATTTCAGGCAGCGCGAAAGGCAGGAAAGGCAGCTTGTCGTTGGAGGAACTCATGCGGGTCTCTTTCGATATCAAGGGCGTGTGAGGCGGCCAAAGGCAGGGTCGGGGCGGCGGCGTACGATGGCATCCCACCAGCCACGCAGTGAGCCCAGGCCATAGCCAAAATGGTAGGCCGCGATCACGTCTGGCAGGTGGCGCAGCAACTCGCGGCCTTGCTGGCGCGCGATGCTGAAACTGATGGCGTAGACGGCCACGCCATAGGTCGCAGCCAGGGCCAGCAAACCACCCGCGCTGAGCAAGGTCACCCAGATCGCCACGGTGCGGAACGCGCTCAGCGGCATGGGCCCCACAGTCAGGCTGCCCACCAGGGTCAACAAGGCCAACAGCATCAGCGCGCCCACAAACAGGCCGGGGATCAGGTGGCGCAGGGCCGCGGCCTGGCCGTGCTTCTTCATGACGAAGGGCTTCCAGTAACCGTATTGGCGGTACTGGCGGAACACGTCCATCTTGCTGGCTCGCGGGAAGTAGGTGGAGCGGATGCGGGCCGATTGCCAGATGCGCCCGCCGCCCTTGTGGATGCGCAGATTGTGTTCGTCGTCCTGGTTGCGCACCAGGGTCTCGTCGAATCCACCGAAGCGCTCGAAGGTCTGGCGCGGCCAGGAGCCAAGGTAGACCGTATCAACCTCGCCCTCGTAGGCCAGGTCACGCGACAAGGCGCCACCGGCCACCAGCCGCGATTGAAAGGCCGCGGCGATGGCGCGTTGCACCGTGCCTTGCGGGCCTTCAAGGCCTTGCGCCTTCCAGGGGCCACCCACGTTGTCGGCACCCGTGCGTTGCCAGGTGGCCAGGCACTGGGCGATGTAGTCGTCGGCGTAGACGGTGTGCACGTCCAGGCGCACGATGAACTCGCCTTGGGCCTGCTCGATGCAGCGGTTCAGGCCGCAGGACACGATGCGCCCGGGGTTGTCGATCGTCACAAAGCGCGCGTCCTGTGCGCAGAACGCGGCCAGGCGCTCACGCGTGCCGTCGTCGCTCAGACCGTCGGCGATCAACACCTCCAGCACCCAGCCCTCGGGCACGGTTTGCGCGGCCACGCTGCGGCAGAAGGGCTCGATGAAATCGCGCTCGTTGCGGCAAGGCACGATGACCGAGATCGTCCGGGGGCTGGCAGACACGCTGTTCATGAGGCCGGGTCAGCGCGCAGAAGCACGTGGGCGCTGCATGCGCGGCACCGTGGGGTGCAGCAGCTTCTGGTAGAGGCGCCACATGGCGTCCATCTGCCCGCGGCGCGAGGCATCGCGCTCGATGCGCTCGCGGTTGTGCAGACCCATCTGCGCCGCTTGCGCCGGGTGGTCGTAAGCAGTAACCAGAGCTTGCGTGACGGCGTCCACATCGCGCACGGGCACGATCCAGCCGCCGCGCTCGTCGATCCACTGGCGGTTGGCCGGCAGGTCGGTGGCGATGATAGGCAGGCCGCAGGCCATGGATTCGAGCACCGACACCGAGGTCGCATCGCTGGTGGGCACCGACACGCTCACACGGCTGCGCTGGATGGCATTGACCATCTCGACATCGCCCACGCGGCCATGGAAGCGCACTTGTTGCAGCAGGCGCAGCTCCTGCACACGGGCTTCGAGCGTGGCCTGCATGGCGCCGCCGCCCAGCAGGTGCAGGCGGGCATGTGAATGCGGGCGCAGCATCAAAAAGCGCGAGAAGGCCTCCAGGATCAGATCGATGTTGTAGTTGGGCTCCCAACTGCGCAGGCTGACGACATCGAAGTCCTCGCCCGGGTCGCCCGGCACGAACTTGTCCGTGTCTGCGCCCCACAGGATCTGATGGCAAGGCGCAGACGGGTGATAGCGCGCGATCTCGTCCAGCATGTCCATCGAGTCTGCCGTGATCAGGTCGGCGTGCCGCAAGGACCAGCCCACCACCACCCGCATCAGGCGGCTCTCGCGCGGCGTGACCAGGATGTCACTGCCCCAGGCGGTGAGCACCGTGGGCAGCTTGAGGCCGCACATCGTCGCCCACAGGCCGTAAGACGTCACGTAATGGCCATGCACCAGCGTGGGCTTGAAACGCGTGGCCACCTCGCGGGCCACACGGCGCACCTGGGGCAAGGCCTTGAACCAACTGAGCTTGTCATTGCCCGGCGCAATGGCGATCACCTCGCGCGCACCGGGCACCTCGGCCGGCTGGCGCGTGATGACGATGGCCTCGGCACCACGCTCGACGGCAGCGGCCACCCAGCGGCGCGTGTGCACGCTGTCCGCATCGGCAAAGAACAGGATGCGCGCAGGCGCGTCATCGGCACGGCGGCTCATGCGGGCTCCTGATCAGAGGCGGCATCCGGTGCCGATACATGCCCGTTGAGGGCGCGGCGCAGGTTGTCCTTGCCCGCCCACTGCGCATACAGCGCGTGCAACTCGGGATGGCGTTGCAGCAGGGCACGATCGATCTCGCGCGAGTCCCCCATCACCACGGCCGGCTTGCCGTGGGCTTGAGGCCCGACGATGGCGAAGTCCGGCACCACGCCCGACACGAAGCTGTAGCCCTGCACGATCACGCCCTTGCCGATCTGGGAACCCGGCGCGATCACACTGTGCGGCCCGATGAAGCTGTAGGCCCCGATGCGGGTGGACTTGCGCACATAACCAGCCGGATTGGGGTCATTCACATAACGGCGCCCCATCACCCGCACCGACTTGTGGCTGGAGTGACTGAGGATGGACGCGTAATTGGTGACCTGCACCCCTTCTTCGATCAACAGCCCATTGGAGCCGTCGATGCGGTTGAAGTGGCCGATGAAGACGTGGTCGCCCAGCTTCAGGCCCTCTTGCCCTTCAAAGCAGGTGTGCGTGCTCACGCGCGTATGGGCGCACCAGGACCCATCGGCATTGGCCCAGCCGTACACGATGCGGGGGCCGGTGAAGGCCGCCAGCACGCGCACCAGGGGTTGCTTGAGTCTCTGGATCAGGGCCGACATGTCAGGAAGGGAAAACCGTACGCGCCTGCAGGCGCAACTTGGGGCGAAACCCCGTATTGTCCCTGATCCGATCCGCTTACCTGAAACCTCGCTCAGGTAAACCGATCACGGGCCCCGCGAACCAGTGGTGACGTGCGCGTCAAGTGCCCTCGTCGACCCTGGTCAAGCCCGATTGCCACAGCGCCCGCACCGGCAGCCCCGCGTGCTTGAGAAACACCCCGTACGCCGCGACGATGGCCAGGATGTAGCCCGCGCTCGACGCCACGCCCGCGCCCAGCGGCCCCCACAGCGGCACCAGGAACCAGCCCAGGCAGAAGCTGATGCTCAGCGACATGCCCGCGATGGCACCCGACAACTGCGGGCGCCCCAGGTGGTTGGTATAAAACGCTGACAAGCTGGACGCCGCCGCATACGCCGCCACACCCGGCAACAAGGCCGCCAGTGGCAGCAGCGAGGCCTCATACGCCGGCCCCATCACCCAGGGCAGCCCCCACCAGGCCAGGCCCAGCAACACCGGCGCGGCCAGCAAGGTAGACAGCACATTGATGCGCACCGCCTGCACCGTCATGGCCGCCGCGATCTTCGTGTCCGGGTGCCCGATGCGTGAATAGACCGACACCGTCACCGAAGACGACAGCAACCACAGCAACTCGGCCGCCGTCACGGCCACGGAATACACGCCCGCCGTGCTCAGGCCATGGAAGCGCTCAACCAGGAAGAGCGAGGCGCGGTAATTCAGCAGCCCGATCACATTGGTAACGCCGATGGTGGCAATGAAAGGCCACTGCGCCAGCCAGCTCGGTTGCGGCAGGTGAAACGCCGTCAGCCGCGACGCGCTCATGCGTTCAGCCAAGGCCTCGTCGCGGTGACGCGCATTGCGCAGGGCATAAAAAGCCGTGACCACGGCGACCACCGACTTGCCGCTCACCCAGGCAATCAGCACCAGCAAGACCGTGGACTTGTTGCCCAGGCCACCTTGCCCGCCCTCCGTGATCCACCAGGCACCCGCCAGCCCTGCCAGCACGGACGCCGGCGCCGACACCTGGGCCACATTGATCGGCCACATGCGGCCCTCGCCCAGCCACAAGCCCGTGGCCGTGGGCACCAGCAAGAGAAACGGAGCGGCCAGCGCCAGCAGCCACAGATAGGTATAGGGCATGCTCTCGGCCCACCAGGACACGGCCACCAGCCCTCCAGCCGCCAACAGCCCCAGGGCCACCGCGGCACGCAATACGCCACGCAACATGGGCAGCGCCTTGGCGTGCTGGCCATCGGTCTGCTGCGAAATCTGACGTGCCAGCCACAGGCCCAGGCCGGAAAACAGCGTCAACAAGCCGGACTCGACCGCCACGAACAGCGCAAACGCGCCCTGCACCTTGGGCCCATGGCGCGCCACCGTCACCGTGATGGCCAGCCCCAGGCCCACCATCATCAATTTGGCGACCAGGTTGCCCAGGGCGGCCTTGGGCAGCGCCCGCAAGGCCTGACGCAGGGCCGCCAGCCGCCCGGCAGGGGCAGCGGCGCCAGATGAAGCCCCCTGAACAGCTGGTGGGCGGTGATCTTGAACAGACATGTTCGCCATTGTCGCCCAGGGTTTCATACAATCTAGGGTTTGGCCCGATCAGGCCCCATGATCAGGCCCCACCTTTCGCCTCCCGCTTTCCCGCCATGACCACGCACCAACACCCCACGCAAGAGCCCGTTCCCGCAGAGCTGATGGTCGACACCAACAAACTGGTGGCCGAACGCCGCGAGAAACTGGCTGCCATTCGTGCCCAGGGCGTGGCCTTCCCCAACGACTTCAAGCCCGCTGACCGTGCGGCTGCCCTGCACGCCGCCCACGACGGCACCGAGCCAGAGCCGCTGGAGGCACAAGCCGTCCAGGCCAGCGTCGGTGGCCGCCTGATGCTCAAGCGCGTGATGGGCAAGGCCTGTTTCGGCACCCTGCAGGACGCCACCGGCCGCATCCAGGTCTATGTGACCCTGGACGCCGTGGGCGCCGAGGCCCTGCAGGCCTTCAAGCACTGGGACCTGGGCGACATCCTGGGTGCCGAGGGTACGCTGTTCAAGACCAAGACCGGTGAGCTGTCCATCAAGGTCACCCGCATCCGCCTGCTGACCAAGGCCCTGCGCCCCCTGCCCGACAAGTTCCACGGCATGACCGACCAGGAACAGAAGTACCGCCAGCGCTATGTGGATCTGATCGTCGACGAAGAGTCGCGTGGCCGCTTCATCGCCCGCTCCAAGGCCGTGGCCTCGATCCGCAGCTTCATGGTGGACAACGGCTTCCTGGAAGTCGAAACGCCGATGATGCACCCCATCCCCGGCGGCGCCAACGCCAAGCCCTTCACCACGCACCACAACGCGCTGGACCAGGAGATGTTCCTGCGCATCGCGCCTGAGCTGTATCTGAAGCGCCTGGTCGTGGGCGGCTTCGAGCGCGTGTTCGAGATCAACCGCAACTTCCGCAACGAAGGCGTGTCCGTGCGGCACAACCCCGAGTTCACGATGATGGAGTTCTACGCGGCCTGGTGGAACCACCGCGACCTGATGGACTTCACCGAATCCATCCTGCGCCACGCGGCACAAGCCGCCGTCGGCACCGCCAAGCTCACCTATGGTGGCAAGGAAGTCGACCTCGAATCGCCCTTCACCCGCCTGACCGTGCGCGAATCGCTCATCCAGATCGCCGGCCTGAGCCCTGAAGAAGCCGACAGCAGCGAAGCCCTGCACGCCAAGCTCAAGTCCCTGGGTGAAGAGCCGCCTGCGCGCTGGAGCCTGGCCGAGCTGCAGTTCGGCATGTTCGAAGCCGCCGTGGAAGAAAAGCTGTGGCAGCCCACCTTCATCATCGACTACCCCGTCGAGGTCTCGCCGCTGGCCCGCGCCTCTGACACCAACCCGGCCATCACCGAGCGCTTCGAGCTGTTCATCACCGGCCGCGAATACGGCAACGGCTTCAGCGAGTTGAACGACCCGGAAGAGCAAGCCGCCCGCTTTGCCGCGCAAGCCAGCGCCAAGGATGCCGGCGACGAAGAAGCCATGTACTTCGACGCCGACTACATCCGCGCCCTGGAATACGGCCTGCCCCCCACCGGTGGCTGCGGCATCGGCATCGACCGCCTGATGATGCTGCTGACCGACGCGCCCAATATCCGTGACGTGATCTTGTTCCCGGCCCTGCGCCGCGAGGCCTGAACACCCAGGCGCAATCCAGAGCCCCTGCTCTGGCCAGACAAGCCCGGCTTCCAGTAAGCTGGGCTTTTTTATTTGCGGGCCTTTAACGCCCCGGTCAGCGTGCCCCCACTGCCCAGCCCTTCCAGCCTTGCAAGCCTTCCCGGAGCGGCCCATCCAGCGCATCCTGCCTATTGGCCCGCCCCCGTGCTCAATGGCCTCAGCGTCGGGGTGGGCCTGGCCTGCCTGACCGCCATCGTGGGTGCCCTGGCCGGCATGCCTGCAGCCATCACGGCGGCCTCGGGCGCCTCCACTGCCAGCGTGGCCGACACCGTGTGCGCCCCCCAGGCCAAATGGCAACAGATGCTGCCGGCCGTGCTGAGCACCCTGCTCGTGGCGGCACTGGTGGCGCTGAGCCACCCCTCGCTGCTCTGGCTGACCGTGGTCGTGCTGCTGACCACCTTCACCTCCATCTTCTGGATGGCATGGGGCAAACGCGGTGGCCCACAGACCTTCGTCATGATCCTGACGCTGGTCTTCCAGATGGCCGCCTTCAGCCAGCAACCCATGAGCCTGGCGCAAGCCGGGCAGCACCTGCTGTGGGTGGGCCTGGGCGCAGCCGGCATGGCGGCCTGGTCGGCCTTGAGCATCCGCGTGCTGGCCCGCCGCTACCGCACGCTGGCCCTGGCAGACAGCCTCCAGGCCTTGGCGAAGATGATGCGTTCGCAGGCGCAATGGACCCAATCACATCAACCAGGCCAGGCCAATGGCCAGCGCGAGGCCCTGCTGACACTGATCGCGCAACAGGCCGGCATCGCCGACGTCTTTCAAAGCGCGCGCGATCTGCTCTACAGCCAGGCTGAAGCCCCTGGCTGCACCCCGCTGACCCGCCGCCAGATCGAGGGCCTGATCCACATCGTCAACCTGCGGGACGTGGTGCAGGCCTGCCAGCTGGACCTGGACCGCCTGCCCGATCAAGCCGAGACCGCGCAGGTCGTGGCCAGGGTCGCCGGGCAACTGATGGCGCTGGCCGACCGGCTCGACAACATGGCCCTTTGCTGGCGCACGAACCGGCGCTGGCCCCCAATGGCATCGCCATCACAGGACATGGCATGGCCTGACTCGCCCGACGCGTTCCCCGTCCTGGCCTCACTGGGGCGCCGCTGCCGCCACATGCAGGCCCTGGTGGCGCTCATTGCGCAAAGCCATGACGAAGCCCACCAGCCTGCGCACCAAGCCGCGCAGGACACGATCTTGCGCACCCTGGTGTCACCCACGCAGTGGACCTGGGGCCCCCTGAAGGCACAACTGCGCCTGCAGTCCCCCGTGCTGCGTTATGCCATGCGGGCCACCCTGGCCATGGCCTGCGCCGATGCCCTGGCCCATGTGCTGCCCTGGACCAGCCACCCGCATTGGCTGCTGATGACGGTGGCCGTGGTCATGCGCGGCAACCTGGAGCAGACCCTGGCGCGCCGCGATGCGCGTGTGCAAGGCACCTTGGTCGGGTGCCTGATCGCATCGGCCTTGCTCAGCAGCGCAGGCCACACCGCCTGGCTCTTCCTGGCCCTGGCCATTGCCTTGAGCCTGGCGCATGGCTTTGTGCTCATCAACTACCGCGTGACGGCTGCCGCCGGTGCGGTGCTGGCCCTGGTGCAAGGCCACCTGTTCAACCCCACCGATCACCCGGCCCTGCTGGACGCCGCCGAGCGCCTGGGCGACACCCTGATCGGCGCGGCCCTGGCCTGGGCCTTCAGCTATGTGCTGCCCTCATGGGAACGGCAACAGCTGCCCCGCCTGGCCCAACGCCTGATGCAGGCCCAGGCGCACTACACCCACCACGCCTTGCGCTGGCATCTGGCCCACCCGCGTTCATCACGGCGCAGCCTGGCCAGGCGCGAGGTCTATGACGTGCTGTGGCTGCTCAGCCAGTCGCTGCAGCGCATGGCCAAGGAGCCACGCCGCACCCAGGGCTGGGCCACGGCACTCGAATCGCTGCTGGTCCACAGCAACCGCCTGATCAGCCAGTTGTCGGCCATCAAGGGCCTGCTGACGGTGCGGCACCAGGAGCTGGATGAGGCCATCGTGGCCCCTGCCTTGCAAAAGGCCGAAGCCCAGATTCGCGCCTCGCTGCAGGGTGAGGCCGCACCAGCGGTGAACGCTGCAAGCCCGGTTCAGCCCGCCCCCACGGCCATGCCAGATGACATCAGCCCTGTGCCCGAGGCCGACTCCCCCAGGCTCACCGGGGACCTGAACCACTGGCTGATGCTGCGCCTGGCCCAGACGGTGGAAGAAGCGCGCCTGCTCAACCTGGCCGCGGCCCAGTTGAATCCGGATCGCGAAACGCTGTGACAAGGTGACACCATAAAGCGGGTGTGCGTCCCCCCGCACAGGGGACGTCGCAGGACGCGCAGTGTGAAAAAATCGCGCCCACAAACACATCGTCACCTGCGCGCTTGCGTGTGACGTCACAAACATCAGGGAGGCACCTTGCGGTGCCAATTTGGGCCAGCCTCACCATGGGCAGGCCTATGTGGCTTCACGCGTGCGCATCACCTTTTTACCTCGCATGCTGAAGTCCAGAAGCTCTCTGGTGGCCGTCAGTGCCGCCCTCACCGCCCCTTTTGCCGCGCCTGTGGTCACCCACGCGGCCTGCTCTGCTTACGTCACCTCGACTCCAGATCTGCCAGGCGACCCCTCACAACAAGGCAGCGTCACCACGACGCTGCGGGCTGCAACGATCAAGGGCACCCCCTCCGCACGCCGAAGCCAGGCCGCAGCCGTCCCTCCGGGGTGGCCAGAGAGCGAACCCGATGCCGTCATCACGGAAGGGCCGCCCGATACCGTCATCATCGTGCCCTCGTCCGTCAGCGGCAGCGAGCCTGCCTGCGTGTCGGATGCCCTCGGCGCGCCCATCGCTGCGCAAAGCATGCGGCATGCGCGTGACCGGCTCATTCAAACCCAAAACAGCCTCGCGCAACTGCGCACCCTGCACCAGCAAGCCAGTGGTCTGCAGTTCCACCTGACGGGCAGCGACCAATCTCGTCGCGAAGGTGGCAACGCCGATGCCGGCACGCTGGCCCTGCGCGTCAGCCGTGTCGATCTGAACGCGGGCGCCGACTACCGCATCAACGACCAATGGGTCACCGGTGGCAGCATCGGCCTGGGCAACCCGCGCATGCGCTGGGATGGCAACCCCAGCCGCGTCGACGGCCACAGCGGCAACCTGACCGCCTACGGCATGTGGAGCCCCTCGTCTGCCAGCTTCGTCTCGGCGGCTTTCAGCATGGAAAGCACCCACTACACGCTGCACACCGAGGACGATGCCGAGCACGCCACCACGGGCGTCAACATGGGCCTGAGCGTATCGGCCGGCTACGATTTCCAGCAAGGCAGCTGGACCTTCTCGCCTTATGTCCGCGCCGATGAAGTCGCCGCACGCATCGGCAGCTTCGGCAGCGAAAATGGCCGCACGCGCGGGCGCACCGGCTCGGTCAGCGCCGGCTCCCAGGTGCAGACCACGGTGCCCACCAGCTGGGGCCTGATCGCACCGCATGCCCGCCTGGAGTTCACACAGATCACGGGTTGGCGCATTCAAGGTGACTCGGCTGCCACGTACGCCGCAGGCATCAGCGTGCTGCCCACACCCAACCCGCTGGTGCTGGACCGCCAGTTCGGCCTGTTCGGCATCGGGGCCTCGGCCGTGTTGCAACGCGGCCTGACCCTGTTCACCGACTACGACACCGGCTTTGCCCAGAAGGCCGTCAGCACCTGGCGCCTGACCTTCGGGCTGCGCAGCGAGTTGTGATCAAGCCGTGATCACATCGGCGCGAGCACGAAGTCACCAGCTTCGTGCCCGGCAAAGCCGATGGGCGCGTACTGCGGTTGCTGGGCAATGCTCAAGCGCCGCGCCAGGTGCGCAAAGCGCGCCTGCACACCCTGGAACAGCTCCTGCGCCGACACCGGTGCATTGACCTGGTCCAGCATGTCCAGCAGGCTGCGCGCAAACAGGGAGTGGTCCACACTGCCACCGTCTACCACCGGCTCCAGCCCGCCCGAGGTCATGGCCACGCGCACACGCTGGCGGGCCAGGTGGCTCAAGGGCCCTTGCCGTTGCGCCGCGCTCAAGGCCTGGTCCACCTGCGGGATCAGCGAGCGCGTCAAGGTGCCGGAGTAACAAGAGTCGGCGATCACCATCACATGGCGCGCCTGCATCGCAGCCAACTGGTCCGTCACGTCGATCACGGACACCCATTGCGCGATGTCCTTGTCGTCGCCATCCACCGGGATCCAGTAGCCACGCGCGGTGACCTGATCCATCTGACCATGCCCGGCGTAATACACGACCACCTGGTCTTCAGGGCCTGCCTGCATGCGCAGGCGGTTGAGCGACGCCAACAACTGCTGGCGCGTGGCGTTTTGCAGCACCGTCACGTCAAAGCCAAAGCGCTTGCGCAAGGCCTCTGACACCGACTGCGCATCGGCCACGGGCGTGTCCAGGCGCGGCCAGTGCTGGTAGGCCTGGTTGGCCACCACCAGCGCCAGCCTGCGCCCCTTGAGCAAAGCCGCGACAGGCGTGGGCGTTTCAGACGCCTTGGCCGCTGGCTGGGCAGACCGTTGCACCAGGGCCAGTTGGGCCTGCGCGACCACGCCATCACGGTCCTGCGCCTGCACGAGCACCTCGGTCTGGCCCTCGCCCACCGTGACGGGGATGCTCAGGAAGCCCTGTTCATCGGGTGTTTGCACCTGGCCGTTGACCTTGACGGACGCCAGCCCGGCTGGCGCCAGCACCCGCGCGATCACGGTGGCGGGGCCCGCTTCGGCCTCCACCACCACGCGGCCATCGGCCGGGCGCGGCAAGGGCGTCGCCGCCGTGGGCGTGACAAAGGCGACACGAGGCTGTTCACGGTTGCTGTAGGCCAGACCAGCCACGGCACCGCCGCCAGCAGCGGTCAGCAACTCCGCCACCCGCGCTGAGTTGCGCGGCACGCCCAGGCCCTTGTCCAGCATGGCTGCCAGCCCAAACTGCGCGCGCGCCAGGCCTTGTGCCGCCGCCTTTTCATACCAGGCCTTGGCCAGGCCGTACTGGCCTTGCCGCTCATACAACTCGCCCACCGTGGCCTGCGCTTCGGGCACGCCATCGGCGGCCAGCGGCAACCAGACCTTGGTCGCGGCGCTGCTGGTGTCCTGCGCTTCGATGTACTCGCCGCCACCGGCCGCGCAATCCTTGGGCGCCACACGGGCCGCACGACGCGGCGTCACGCTGGTGGCAAACGCCCCCAGGCGCCGCACCTGCCCCGGGAACAGGCAATGCACCAGGCCATCGGCGGCCTGCGCATCTTCTTGCTGGGTGCGATCCAGCGAGTCAGCCCAGGTGAGGGGCGCCGCCAACAGGCAAGCCAGCCCCACTGCGGCGCTCACCAGCCGCATGCGCATCACACAGACCATGAGGGATCAGCCCGCGCGGAACTGCACGCGGCGATTGCGCGCGCTGAAAGGATCGGCCTTGTCCAGCGGCTTTTGCGCGCCCTTGCCTTCCACCATCAAGAGCTTGACCGGCAGCTTGCGCTCCTGCACGAGGTAATCGCGCACGGCAGCCGCGCGACGCAGCGAGAGCTTGTCGTTGTAGGTGGGGCGGCCCTTGGCATCGGTGTGGCCTTCGATCACGACCTTGACCGTGCCTTCGGTCAGCTTGATGCCATCGGCGATGGCGTTGAGCTGCTGGCGCGACTGCGGTGTCAACTCGGACGAGTCAAACCCGAACTGCACCGGCACCGACAAGGCACTGGCTTCACGCGCCGTGCTGACTGGCTTTTGCTCCAGCGCGGCAAAGGGCGAGCCCATGCCGCCAGCGGCGTTCAAACCACGTTGCTTGACGTTTTCGCTCGCGCCGCGCGACAGGATGTCGGCCACGTCCTGGGCGCTGGGGGTCTGGCCTTCCGTGTAGACCATGACGTTCTGAGCGAAGGCGCCTTGTGCAGCGCAGCTCAAGGCGGCAGCGGCAAACAGATGGGCGCAGGCGGTCGCAGCGCGACGCACCGCATGAAAGCGATGAGTGCTCATAAGAAACTCCCTTTTGATTTGGAATGCGGATACAGCGTGAAGCACCGATTCTCAAGCAAGCCCAGGTTGCATCCATGCGAGCGCCCCCACCACGATGGGTGGAGAATGTAAGCAATCGCATCGGCGGCGGGCCATGAAAAAGGCCACGGTCTGCGCGATGGCATCCGTGGCCTGCGTGAGGGCTGGCTCAGCCCCCATGGCTTGCACAACTCAAGCCTGAAACGCGCGACGACGGCGCAGCGACAAGCCCAGCACACCCACCAGCCCCAGGCTCATGGACACCACACTCGCTGGCTCAGGCACCGCGGTGATGGAGGTCACGTTGAAGGTCAGCGTGGAGCTGTCCAGGCCATCGCCCTTGAACACGGCGCCGTAGTGGGCAAAATAAGGGGCATCGAAATCGGCCAGGTTGATGCTGGAGGGCAGATTGCGGTCCAGCACATCCGACACGCCAGGGCGCGTCGCCAGCGTGAGCACGGCATACGCACCGCTGTAGGCCAACCCATCGAGCTTGACCCCGCTGCCGCTGAAGTCGATCTGCTCCTCATGGTTGCCGCCCAGGTTGTCACGGATGGTGGCGCCCATCGTCGACGTGGTCAGCTGCTTGCCCGCCAGGTTCACGTCGAACGACCCGATGCCGGTCAGGTTGTAGCTCACGAGCTGGAGGTTCAGCCCTGGGCCGATCGGGCCCGACTCAAAGTCGGGCTGGGTTGCCGTGTCATAGGTGATGACGCCCGAGACTTCGGCGCCCAGCGCGACACCGAAATCGCCAGCCTTGTCGACCACACCGGTGAACTGGAAAGAGACGGGGGCGGCGTGGGCCACACCGAAAGCGAGCATGGCTGCCGCGCAAGCAAGATGCTTGATCTGCATGATTCCTCCTGAATGGATTTGATGGATGTATTGACCGCCAGCATGCGGCCGCTTTCAGCATACCAAGCTTGCCGAACGAGCCGCCATGCGTTCTATCCCTTGGCGCCCGCATTGACCTGGCTCAAGCCTTTCAGCACGCCTGCGCCATATCCGCTAGCATCACGGCCACCCTTCACTTCCTCATGGCCGCCATGTCGAACGCCCACACTGCCCACGCGCCCGCCCACGATGACACCCCGGTGGAGACGCGCCACGGCGTGTGCAACCTGTGCGAGGCCATCTGCGGGCTGACCTTTCAGGTCCAGGGCCGCAAGATCATCTCGATCAAGGGCAACGACGCCGACCCGCTTTCGCGCGGCCACATCTGCCCCAAGGCCGTCGCCTTGAAGGACCTGCACGAAGACCCGGACCGCCTGCGCCAGCCCGTCAAACGCGTCACAGAAAACGGCCAGACGCGCTGGCAGGCCATCACCTGGGACGAGGCCTTTGACCTGGTGGTGGAAGGCCTGGCCCGCGTGCGCGAGCAACACGGCAGCAACGCCGTGGCCGTCTACCAGGGCAACCCCAGCGTGCACAACTGGGGCAACATCACCCACGGCCCAATGTTCTTCGGCCAGCTCAAGACACGCAGCCGCTTCTCGGCCACCTCGGTGGACCAGTTGCCCCACCACCTGGTCTCGCACTGGCTGTACGGGCACCAGCTGGCCATCCCGATTCCGGACATCGACCACACCCGCTTCATGCTGATCCTGGGCGGCAACCCGCTGGCCTCCAACGGCAGCCTGATGACCGTGCCCGATGTGCGCGCCCGCTTCAAGGCCTTGCGCGAGCGTGGTGGCAAGCTGATCGTGATCGACCCCCGGCGCACCGAAACCGCCGCCGTGGCCGACGAGCACCATTTCATCGATCCTGGCACCGATGCGGCCTGGTTGCTGTCGGTCATCCACACGCTGTTTGATGAAGAGCTCGTTCGCCCGCAGCACCTCGAGCCCTTGCTGGACAACATCAAGGCCGTGCGCGATGCCGTGGCACCGTTCAGCCCCGAGGCCATGGCCGCACACACCGGCATCGACGCGGCCAGCACGCGCCGCCTGACACGCGAGATGGCCCAGGCCAATGGCGCCGTCGTGTATGGGCGCATGGGCTTGTCCACCCAGGCGCATGGTGTGGTGTGCCAATGGGCCATCCAGGTGATCAACCTGCTGACAGGCAATGTGGACCGCGAAGGCGGCGCCTTGCTCACCAGCCCCGCCATCAACCTGATCCAGACCAAGCTGATGAGCGCGGGCCACTTTGATGCCTGGCGCAGCCGCGTGCGTGGCGCGCCCGAGTTCGGCGGCGAGCTGCCCGTGTCCGTGATGGCCGAAGAGATGCTCACGCCGGGCAAGGGCCAGATGCGCGCCCTGGTCACCTCCTGCGGCAACCCCGTGCTGTCCACGCCCAATGGCCGCCAGCTCGATGAAGCCCTGCGTGGCCTGGACTTCATGGTCTCCATTGACTTCTACCTCAACGAGACCACGCGCCACGCCCATGTGATCCTGCCGCCCACCTGCGGCGTCGAGCACGACCACTACGACCTGGTCTTCCTGCACCTGGCCGTGCGCAACATCGCGCGCTACAGCGAGGCCATCGTGCCCCCGGCCGAGGGCGCCCTGCACGACTGGCAGATCTACATGGAGCTGGCGCGCCGTTATGCCCGCCGCGTCTGGTCGCTGGAGCGCGCCAATGTGCCGCAGCGCCTGGCCGGCATGGCCACGCGCGGCATCATGGGCCAGCTGACACCCCGGCTCCTGCTGGCCATTGGCTTGAACCGTGCCAGCAAAGGCAGCAAAAAGGGGCTGACCATGAAGCAGCTGCTGGCCCACCCGCAGGGTGTGGACCTGGGGCCGCTGCAACCCTCGCTGGTCGAAGGCCTGCAAAAGCGCGGCCGCCGCATCGACCTGCTGCCGCTGGCCATCCGCCAGGAGCTGCCCAATCTGATCAAGGTCTTCCCGGCTGTCGCGACCAGTACGGCCGAGGCCATGGCGCCCACCGCTCGCCCCACCCTCAAGCTGATTGGCCGCCGCGACGTGCGCAGCAACAACTCCTGGATGCACAACAGCGCCCGCCTGGTGTCCGGCAAACCACGCTGCACCTTGTGGATCCACCCGCGTGACGCGGCCTCGCGCCAGTTGCAGGACGGCCAGACTGTGACCGTGGCCTCACGCGTGGGCCAGGTGCGCGTGCCCGTGCACGTGACCGAGGACATCCGCCCCGGCGTCGTCAGCCTGCCGCACGGCTGGGGACACGACCGCACCGGCACCGACATGAAGGTGGCCCAGGCCCACGCCGGCGCCAGCATCAACGACCTGACCGACGACCGCCTGACCGAACGCATCAGCGCCAACGCGGCTTTCAGCGCCGTGCCGGTCTGGATCGAAGCGGCCTGAACGACAATGTTGGGATGAGTCAAGCCAGCGCCGAGATTGCCGCCACCGCCGCCCGCATCGTCGTGGAAGAGGGCATGGAGTACGGCCCCGCCAAACGCCGTGCCGCCAAACAGCTGGGCCTGACTGGCCGCGGCGACCTGCCCGACAACGCCGAGGTGGAAGAGTCCGTCTTCGAGTACCTGGCCCTGTTCTGCGCCGACACCCAGCCGGCCGAGTTGCGTGCCTTGCGCGAGCTGGCCGCTGTCTGGATGGCGCGCCTGGCCGAATTCCGCCCCCACCTTGCTGGCGCCGTCTGGCGGGGCACGGCCACGCGCCTGAACGACATCCACCTGCAGCTGTATTGCGACGACAGCAAGTCCGCCGAGATCGCCATGCTCAACCAGGGCCTGGAATACGACGTGGGCAGCGTGCCCGGCCCGCGCGGCCACAGCGTGGACCGCCTGAGCATGACCATCCCCTGCCCTGCGCTCAACGAGCCCATTGGCCTGCACCTGACCATCCTGGACGCCGATGACCTGCGCGGTGCGCTCAAGCCCGATGCACGCGGCCGCACCGAACGGGGCGACCTGGCCGCGCTCACGAAGCTGCTGGCGTCCACCGACTGAGCCCTGGATCGGCGCCGGCCCAAACCCGCCCTGAAGCCCCTTCAACCCATCACGCCAGCCTGTCATGACCCAAAAGCACACCACCCCGATGGCCAGCCGCGCCCGGGCCCAGACCGGGTCAACTCAAAGCGGCCAGGCCAACCGACGCATCCTGGTCCTGGCGGGCCTGGCCGCGGCAGCCGGCGGCGCCCTCGTCGCGCTGAAGCACCAGACCAGCCCACGCAGCCCGGGCAACCCAAACGGCGCCAACGAAACCGGCAAGCCCCCCGCGCCAGCGGCCCAAGCCGGCACGGAGGCCGCCTCGTCAGCCAGCGCCCCGCTGATCGTCGGCGACCAACTGAGCCCCGCCTTCTGGCAACAGCAGTTCGACACGCCCAAAGGCAGCCCGCTCACGCTGGCCATTGCTCAGGGCAAGCCCACCCTGCTCAACTTCTGGGCGACCTGGTGCCCACCCTGCGTCAAGGAGTTGCCCGAGCTGGACCGCTTCCACCGTGCATTTGGCCCCAAAGGCTGGAGGGTGATCGGCCTGGCCATCGACGGGCCGACCCCGGTCAAGGAATTTCTGGCCAAAGTCGGGGTAGGATTCGACATCGGGCTGGCCGGATTTGGCGGCACCGAACTCGCCCAGGCACTGGGCAACACGGCGGGCGGCCTGCCCTTTTCCGTGCTGATCGACGCCCAAGGGCGCGTCAGGCATCGCAAGATGGGCGCCACGCACTACGATGAGCTGGCCGCCTGGGCCAGCAAGATGGCCTGAACTTGCGCCAAAGCAGCCAAACCGGACAGATTTCAATGAAATGATGGATTTGCGCGCATTTGCGTCTAAAATCCGCCTACTTTCATTTTCTTGGCCTAGCTTGCAGGCGCCACACAGAGGCAAAACAGCCTCGGCACCCGCAGTCAAGCCAGAGACGCATGCAGATTCTTGTCCTCCATGGCCCCAATCTGAACCTGCTCGGCACCCGCGAGCCCCAGGTTTACGGCGCCACGACCCTGGAGCAGATCAACACTGGTCTGGTCAAGCACGCCGCTGCGCGTGGTGCCAGCTTGTCGGCCTTTCAGAGCAACCACGAAGGGGCCCTGATCGACCGCGTGCACGCCGCACGCACCGACGGCACCCAGTTCATCATCATCAACCCCGGGGCTTACACGCACACCAGCGTGGCCCTGCGTGATGCCTTCGCTGGCGTGGCCTTGCCCTTCATCGAAGTGCATCTGTCCAACGTGCATCGGCGCGAGCCCTTCCGCCACCACTCCTATTTCTCCGACCTCGCCGAAGGCGTGATCGTGGGGCTGGGGGCATCGGGCTACCGGCTGGCACTGGAAGCCGCGCTGGAAAAATTGAGCGCGCCAACATCTGGCACATCTGGCGGCTGACCTGGCCACATCCCGGCCGGCGTTCACCCGCACCACCCTTGAGCGTCACCCGCTCTCACCGCATTCCTGGAGAACCCACCATCATGGACCTGCGCAAACTCAAAACCCTGATCGACCTCGTGTCCGAGTCCAACGTTTCCGAACTCGAAATCACCGAAGCCGATGGCAAAGTCCGCATCGTCAAGGCCGGCGCCACGCCCGTGGTCATGGCCGCCCCCATGATGCAGCAGGCCATGCCTGTGGCCCAGGCGGCCCCGGTGGCCGCTGCTGCGGGTGCGCCTGCCGCCGTGGAAGCCGCCCCGGCCGAGGAAACCGGCCATGTGGTGAAGTCACCCATGGTGGGCACCTTCTACCGCTCGTCCAGCCCTGGCGCCAAGGCCTTTGCCGAAGTCGGCGACCAGGTCAAGGCCGGCCAGCCCGTGTGCATCATCGAAGCCATGAAGATCATGAACGAGATCGAGGCTGACCAGGATGGCACCATCACCAAGATCCTGGTCGAAAATGGCCAGCCAGTTGAATACGGCCAGCCTTTGTTCATCGTTGAATAAAGGGGTCTTGCCATGTTCAAGAAGATCCTGATCGCCAACCGTGGCGAGATCGCGCTGCGTATCCAACGAGCGTGCCGCGAAATGGGCATCCAGTCCGTGGTCGTCTACTCCGAGGCCGACCGCGACGCCAAGTACGTCAAGCTGGCCGACGAGGCCGTGTGCATCGGCCCGGCCCCTTCGGCGCAGAGCTACCTGCACATGCCGGCCATCATCTCGGCCGCCGAAGTGACCGATGCCGAAGCCATCCACCCCGGCTACGGCTTCCTGTCCGAGAACGCCGACTTTGCCGAGCGTGTGGAGCAAAGCGGCTTCACCTTCATCGGCCCGACGCCCGAGTCCATCCGCATCATGGGTGACAAGGTCTCGGCCAAGCAGGCCATGATCAAGTCCGGCGTGCCCTGCGTGCCCGGCTCTGAAGGCGCCCTGCCCGACGACCCCAAGGAAATCATCCGCATTGCCCGCACCGTGGGCTACCCGGTCATCATCAAGGCCGCAGGCGGCGGCGGTGGCCGTGGCATGCGCGTGGTGCACACCGAAGCGGCACTGATCCATGCCGTGCAGACCACGAAGGCCGAAGCGGGTGCCGCGTTCGGCAACCCCGAGGTCTACATGGAGAAGTTCCTGGAGCACCCTCGTCACATCGAGATCCAGATCCTGGCCGACACGCACAAGAACGCCGTGTGGCTGGGCGAGCGTGACTGCTCCATGCAGCGCCGCCACCAGAAGATCATCGAAGAGGCACCGGCACCGGGCATCAACCGCCGCATCATCGAAAAGGTGGGCGAACGCTGTGCCGCAGCCTGCAAGAAGATCGGCTACCGCGGCGCGGGCACCTTCGAGTTCCTGTTTGAAGACGGCGAGTTCTACTTCATCGAGATGAACACCCGTGTGCAGGTGGAGCACCCTGTCACCGAGATGACCAGCGGCATCGACATCGTGCAGATGCAGATCCGTGTGGCCGCCGGCGAGAAGCTGCCCTTCACGCAGCGCCAGATCGAGTTGCGCGGCCACGCCATCGAGTGCCGCATCAACGCCGAAGACCCGGTGAAGTTCATCCCCTCGCCCGGCCGCATCACGACCTGGCACGCACCCGGCGGCCCCGGCGTGCGCGTGGACTCGCATGCCTACACGAACTACTACGTGCCCCCCAACTACGACTCCATGATCGGCAAGATCATCGTGCACGGCGACACCCGCGAGCAGGCCCTGGCCCGCATGCGCACCGCCCTGTCGGAGACCGTGGTCGAAGGCATCCACACCAACATCCCGCTGCACCGCGAGTTGATGGTGGACGCCAAGTTCGTCGAAGGCGGCACCGACATCCATTACCTTGAAAACTGGATGGCTGCGCGCAAGCGTTGAGCCCGACCAGGCCACAGACATGCCCTTGTTTGAACTCACCCTGCTGGCCAAAGAGGCCGAAGTCGAAACCCTGAGCGACGCGCTCATGGAGATCGAGGCCTTGTCCGTGTCGGTTGAAGACGCTGATGCCGACACCGAACACGAAGAAGCCCTGTGGGGTGAGCCCGGCATGCCCGTGCCGCGCGAAGCCTGGCAACGCTCGACCATCAAGAGCCTGTTCCCCAACGAAGCCGAAGCCCTGGAGGCCGTGACCCTGATCCTCGCGCAGGACTGGGCCAGCGACATCCATGTGCAGGGCATCCAGCCCGTTGACGAGCAGGACTGGGTGCGCCTGACGCAGTCGCAGTTCCAGCCTGTGCCCATCACCGACAGCTTCTACATCGTGCCGACCTGGCATGAGGTACCCGCTGCCGCCAAGACCGTGATGCGCCTGGACCCGGGCCTGGCCTTTGGCACCGGCACCCACCCCACCACCCGCATGTGCCTGAAGTGGATCGCGCAAAACAGCGCGGCCTACCAGGGTCAGCGTGTGCTGGACTACGGCTGTGGCTCGGGCATCCTGGCCATTGGCGCCGCGCTGCATGGCTCCGGTGTGGTGGATGCGGTCGACATCGACCCCGCTGCCGTCGAGTCCACCAACGCCAATGCCGAGGTCAACCTGGCGCACCTCAAGGCCGCTGACGGCACGCTGCCCATCAACGCGGGCCTGCCTGATCTGGTGGGCGAGGCCAAAGCGGCTTACCCGGTCGTGCTGGCCAACATCCTGGCCACACCCTTGAAGATGCTGGCCCCGCTGCTGGCCGGCCATGTCGCGCCGGGCGGCCATCTGGTGCTCGCCGGCATCCTGGCCCGACAGGAGCAGGAACTCAAGGACGCCTACGCGGAAGTCGGCCTGCAACTGCAAGTGGCCAATTCCGAAGAAGGCTGGATCCTGATGACGGCGCAAAAGCCGGCCTGAATCAGGCTTCCAACGCGCCCTTGACCGGCTGGCGCCTCTATGCTGGCGCCCCCGCAGTTGCACGAGGCCAACAAAGAACAGCCCCATCGGTGACATAAACTGGCGCCATGAGCCTGGCCACGCGTTGTTCCCACTGCGGCACGATCTTCAAAGTCGTCCAAGACCAATTGAAGGTCTCGGAAGGCTGGGTGCGCTGTGGCCGCTGCAACGAGGTGTTCAACGCCCTGCCCGCGCTGTTCGACCTCGACAAGGACCCGCCGCCGCCCCGGCCCGCTCAGGCCAGCACGCCGCCCGTGAGCGAGCCGCCGCTGCCAGCCCCTGAGCCCGCGCCCATCACCGCCCCTATCACCGCCCCCAGCGATGAACGGGGTGATGAGCTGGGCTCGCAATCGCTGCTGTCAGAAGAAGAGCTGAACCTGGGCATCGAGTCCCAGCCGCCTGATGGTTGGGAGCGCACCCAGCCGGCGAACTTTGCAACGTCCCGCCTGCCCGCCGCTGAACCGGCCAGGCACACCTTGCAGGAAGACGATCTGGCGCTGGACCCGACACCCATCGAAGGCACCACCGATTTCGAGCTGGACACGTCCATCGCCGTGGACGACAACACGCCACTGGAAGTCGTGCTGGCCGCCACCTCGCGTGGCCGCGTGCCACCCGCGCCAGCGCCCTTCCCGACCCATGAGCCCGAGCCAGAGCCCGCTTACATGCCGCCAGCGCCCATGGACCAGGCGCCGCAGCCCTGGCTGGACGAGCCCCCCGAGGACGTGCCCAGCACCGACGAGGCCGATGCGCTGGACTCGCGCTACCTGATGCCCTCGGACCGCGAGCGCCGTGCCCCTCACCGTCGCGGACGCGGCCCCGAGTTCGCCGATGCCCAGTTCCCCAGCGACGCCATGATCGACGCCGAGGAAGACTGGGCCTCCGACTTTGGCCCCTCTTCGCTCGAAGACGACACACTGGCTCCCCCGCCCCCCGCACCCGGCCCGCTGCCCAAGCCTGGCGCCGTGTCGACATCGGCCCTGCGTGCACCGCTGGCGTCACCTGCCACCTCCCGGCCACCCCAGCGCGAATCCGAAGACGATTTGTCGACACAGCCCTCGCGCTTTGCCGACGAACAAGAAAACGAGCTGGCCCTGCCACCGCCCAGCGCGCGCCCCGGCAAGTCGGGCACACGCGGCCGCGCCCCGGGCGACCAGACGCCGGAGTTCCTCAAGCGCGCACAGCGCAAGGCCTTCTGGCGCCACCCGGCCGTGCGTGGCGTGCTGTCCTTCGTCGCCCTGAGCCTGCTGCTGACCCTGGGCCTGCAACTGGTCCACCAGTTCCGCGACCTGGTGGCCGCCTACCACCCCGCCAGCCGCCCGCTGCTCACGCAATGGTGCGAGGCGGTCGGCTGCAAGCTGGCGCCACCGCTGCGCCTGGAGGCCCTGCTGGTCGACAACCTGGAGCTCGTGCGCACCACCTCCGAAGGCCCCGACAGCTACCGCCTGACCGTGGTCGTGCGCAACCAGGCCGGCATCGACCTGGCCTGGCCCCACGTGGACCTGACCCTGACCGACGACAGCGGCGCCGTGATCGCGCGCCGCGTCTTCTCACCGCATGATGCGCAATGGCTGGACACCGCCGATGCCAAAGCCGACCTCAAGGCTGACGCAGCCCACCCGGCCAGCCCTGCCGCCAGCATCCCCACGGCCGCCCCCAGCCAGCGCAGCACCACGCTGCAATGGCGCCTGAAAGCGGCCGACATCCACCCGGCCGGCTACACCGCCGAGCTGTTCTACCCCTGACCTGATTCACCCCCGAGGATCACCATGTCCGTTCTGATCTGCGGCTCCCTGGCCTTTGACACCATCACCACCTTCCCCGGCCGATTTGCCCAGCAGATCCTGCCCGAGCAGGTCCACATCCTCAACGTGTCCTTCCTGGTGCCCACGCTGCGCAAGGAGTTCGGTGGCTGCGCCGGCAACATCGCCTACAGCCTCAAGCAACTGGGTGGCCACCCCCGCATCATGGCCATGCTGGGCAAGGACGGCGCCATCTACCGCAACCACCTCGACGGACTGGGCATGATGCTCACCGATGTGCGCATGGTGGAAGACGACTACACCGCGCAAGCCATCATCATCACCGACCAGGACAACAACCAGATCACAGCCTTCCACCCCGGTGCCATGGGGCAGGCCCACATGCAGAAGATCGAAGCCAACCCGGCGATCAAGCTGGCCATCATCGCGCCGGACGGCCGCGACGCCATGATCCAGCACGCGCGCCAGGCCCATGCCGTGGGCATCCCCGTCGTATTCGACCCGGGCCAGGGCCTGCCCATGTTCGATGGCGAGGAGCTCAAGACCTTCATCTCCCAAGCCACCTGGGTGACCGTCAACGACTACGAAGGCAAGATGCTGGCCGACCGCACCGGCAGCAGCCTGGCTGAGCTGTCCAAATCGCACCTCAAGGGCCTGATCGAGACCCTGGGCGCCGATGGCTGCAATGTCTACATCCAGGGCGAGAAGACCCACGTGCCCGGCGTCAAGGCCTCGGCCGTGGTCGACCCCACCGGTTGTGGCGACGCCTTCCGCGGCGGCCTGCTTTACGGCCTGGCCAATGGCTGGGACCTGGTCAAGTCGGTGGCCCTGGCCAACCGCATCGGCGCCATCAAGATCGCCGCCGCCGGCCCGCAGAACTACACGCTGGACCGCGCCGCACTGGGCGTCTGAGCACACGCCGCCACACCAGGTGGCGGGCGTCACACCCTGTCACAAGACACACCCGACGGGGTGTCGGCGCACCGCAGCAGCGCCGCGTTGGACATGCTCGGGGCTGACCCATCAGCCCCGTCCAACCACAACACACGCTGCGGAGCCTTCTCTTGCCATCCCCTGTCCTGTCACGCACCCTCGCGGTGACATGCGCCTTGAGCGCCACCCTGTTTGCCGCATGCAGTCACGCCGGCTGGTTCGACAGCAGCGCATCCTCATCCGGCAACAAAGCCGGCCTCACCCTGGCCACCTGGAACCTGGACTGGCTGATGACCCCGCGTGCCCATGAGGACATGGCGCCGCACTGCACAAGCCAGCAGCCGGCCAGCAACGAGCGCACCTTCCCCTGCACGCCGGGCAAGCCCCAGCCGCCTTCGCGCACGCAAGCCGATTTCGACGCCCTGGCCCACACGGCCACGCAACTGCGCGACGAACAACAAGCCGACGTGGTCGCCCTGCAAGAGGTCGATGGCCCGGACGCCGCCCGCATGGTCTTCACCAAAGGCTGGAAGCTCGATTGCTTCGTGAACCGCGCCCATCCGCAGAAGGTGGGCTTCGCCATCCGCGAGGGCCTGCCCTACCGCTGCAACGGTGACCTGAGCGCGCTCGACATCGACGGGGCCACACGCGCTGGCGCCGACATCACGCTCTACCCCGGCACCGCCCAAGAGGTGCGCCTGCTGGCCGTGCACCTCAAGAGCGGCTGCTTCGATGGCCGCCTGGACCGCCACTTCGGCCCCTGCGAGCGCCTGCGCCAGCAAGCCCCGATCGTCGAGGCCTGGATCGACCAGCGCGTGCGCGAAGGCAAGGCCTTTGCGCTGCTGGGCGACTTCAACCGCCGCCTGGAAAAGGACGCCCGCTACCCCGCCGGCCCCGATGAGGCCGCCCCCCTCAACCTGATGCAGGCCTGGAGCGACAACGAGCCACCGGGCGCCATCCTCATGCGCGCCACCGAAGGCCAGGCCTATGTGCCCTGCGATGCCGGCGACCGCCACAAGGCCTATATCGACGACATCCTCATCGACCCCAAACTGGCCGCCAGAAACAAGAACAGGCGCTTTGCGCGCCTGCCTTTCAACCCGCAGGACCGCGGCCGGGAACTCTCCGACCACTGCCCTGTGGTGTGGGGCTTGAGCCCCTGATGATCAAAGCCTGATCAGGCCTTGCCTTGCGTGGCCACGGCCGCTGCAGCCTTGGCAGCGGCTTCGGCGTCGCCCAGGTAGTAGTGCTTGATCGGCTTGAGGTTCTCGTCCAGCTCGTACACCAGGGGGATGCCGTTGGGGATGTTCAAGCCCACGATGTCGGCGTCACCGATGTTGTCCAGGTACTTGACCAGGGCGCGGATCGAGTTGCCGTGCGCAGCGATCACCACGCGCTTGCCCGACTTGATGGTCGGTGCGATCTCTTCGTTCCAGTAAGGCAGCACGCGGGCCACGGTGTCCTTGAGGCACTCGGTCAGCGGGATCTGGTCGGCGGGCAGGCCGGCGTAGCGCTTGTCCTGGCGTTGGCCCATGGGGTCGTTGGGGGCCAGGGCGGGCGGCGGGGTGTCATAGCTGCGGCGCCACACCAGCACCTGCTCGTCACCGTGCTTCTGGGCGGTTTCGGCCTTGTTCAGACCTTGCAGGCCACCGTAGTGGCGCTCATTGAGGCGCCAGCTCTTGACCACGGGCAACCAGATGCGGTCCATCTCGTCCAGGCAGTAGTTCAGCGTGTGGATGGCACGCTTGAGCACCGAGGTGTAGGCAATGTCGAACTCATAGCCTTCGGCCTTGAGCAACTGGCCGGCCGACATGGCCTGCGACACGCCAGTGGGTGTCAGGTCAACGTCGACCCAGCCGGTGAAGCGGTTTTCCAGGTTCCAGGTCGATTCGCCGTGGCGAATCAGCACGAGCTTGTACATGACGGTCGGTCCCAATGAGCTAAGAAAGTGGTGCCGGCATGCGTGGCCGGCGGAATCGGCGATTTTATAATCCCTGCCTGCCCGAGCGGCCATTGGTTCGCGGGCCCGCATGGCGTCACCTCAAGACGCACTGCACACAAAGAGAGTTTTTGCATGACTTCCTCGAGCTACATCGTTGACAACTGGTACTGGATGGTGGCGGCTGGTGCATCCGGCGCCCTGCTGCTGTGGCAACAAATCAAGGAAGGCGGCAACGGTGGCCTGAGCCCGGCCCTGGCCGTGCAATTGATCAACAAGGAAAAGGCCCAGGTCATCGACGTGTGCGAGCCGACCGAGTTCGCCACCGCCCACGTGGCTGGTGCCAAGAACATCCCGCTGGGCGAAATCGGCAACGGCAAGGGCCTGCCCGGCAACAAGAAGCTGCCCCTGGTGGTGGTGTGCGCCTCTGGCGTGCGCTCGGCCAAGGCCGTGACCCAGCTCAAGGCCATGGGCTACGAGAACGTCCAGTCCCTGGGTGGCGGCCTCAAGGCCTGGCGCGAAGCCAACCTGCCCATCGAGAAGGCCTGAAAGCGCGGGCCAGCCTGACACCCCGGCCGGGGTGTGACATGTCACCGTTAGTCCCCATGGATCAGGCGGACATCCCGAAGCGGTGACAATGGCGACATCTTCACTCATACCCCCAGCGGTTTCCAGCTGCCCCGATCATGCAAGCCGTCAAGATGTACACCACCCAGGTCTGCCCTTACTGCCTGCGCGCCAAGGCCTTGCTCAAGCAGCGCGGGGTCGAGGCCATTGAAGAGATCCGCATCGACCTGGACCCGACGCAGCGCGACCACATGATGGCCGTCACCGGCCGCCGGACCGTGCCGCAGATCTTCATCGGTGACACACACGTGGGTGGTTGTGACGACCTGATGGACCTGGACAAGCGTGGCGGCCTGCTGCCTTTGCTGGGCGTGGCCTGACGCAGACAAGACACCGCAAACGCGGGGCCTTGTCCCGGCGCAAACCCTGAGCCCTGTGTGACAGGGCCGTCATCGGGCTGGTTCATAATCCAGCCCGAATGTCTTTCTGGCTTGGACTTTTTGCGCCAACCGCAGCGCCCCGGCCTACAACACCCTCTTTTAAGGATCTGTCATGACTGACCAAGCCGCACAACCTTCGTTCTCGATCCAGCGCATCTACCTGAAGGACCTGTCGCTGGAGCTGCCCAACGCGCCCGCCATCCTGCTGGAGCAAGGTCAACCTCAAGTGGACGTGCAACTGAACCTGCACGCCGAACCCGTGACCGACGGCCTGTACGAAGTGGCCGTGACCGCCACCGTGACCGCCAAGGTCAACGACAAGGTGCTGTTCCTGGTGGAAGCCAAGCAAGCCGGCCTGTTCGAGATCAAGAACGTGCCGCAAGAGCAGATGCAGCCCATCATCGCCATCGCCTGCCCGCAGATCGTCTACCCCTACCTGCGCGCCACCGTGGCCGACGTGCTCAACCGCACCGGCTTCCCGCCCGTGCACCTGACCGAAGTGAACTTCCAGGCCATGTACGAATCGCAGCTGCAACAAGCCGCTGCTGCCGGTCAAGTTCCCCAAGCCTGAATTGGCCAACGACGAAGCCACGACTGGGCTCGCCGCGCGCAACCTCACGGTGCTGGGCGCGGGGGCCTGGGGCACGGCCCTGGCGATCAGTGCCGCGCGCCACAACCCGCAGGTGATGCTGTGGGCACGGGACGCCGCGCAGGTCGACGGCATGCGTTCGGCCCGCTGCAACGCGCGCTACCTCCCCGAGGCGAGCTTTCCTGATGCGCTGCAACTGAGCCACGACCTCGATGAGGCCGTGGCGCACGCGCGCGCCAATGGCGGGCTGATCATCATTGGCACGCCCATGGCCGCGTTGGGCAACATGCTGCAAAGCCTGCCCGATGACGTGGCCACCCTGTGGCTGTGCAAGGGCTTTGAAAAAGGCACGGGCCGGCTGGGGCATGAAATCGCACAGGCCCTGCGCCCACATGCACGCAGTGGCGTCCTGTCGGGCCCCAGCTTCGCCAATGAGGTGGCGCTGGGCCAGCCCACTGCCCTGGTGGCCGCCAGCACCGATCTGGCACTGGCCGAACAGGCCGTGGCGGCGTTTCACAGTGACAGCTTGCGCGTCTACACCTCGACCGACCCGATCGGCGTCGAGGTGGGTGGCGCCGTCAAGAACGTGCTGGCCATTGCCACCGGCATTGCCGATGGCATGAACCTGGGCCTCAACGCCCGCGCCGCGCTGATCACCCGCGGCCTGGCCGAAATGACCCGCCTGGGCGTGGCCCTGGGCGCCCGCGCCGACACCTTCATGGGCCTGTCAGGCCTGGGTGACCTGGTGCTGACGGCCACGGGCAACCTGTCGCGCAACCGCACGGTGGGCCTGCAACTGGCCTCTGGCAAAACGCTGGAGCAGATCCTGCACGACCTGGGCCATGTGGCCGAAGGCGTCTACAGTGCGGCCACGGTGTGGCAACGTGCACAGACGCTGGGGGTGGCCATGCCCATCACCGAGGCGGTGGTGGCCGTGCTGGATGGGCAACTGACACCGGCCGAAGCTGTTGGCGCGCTGATGCGCCGTGAAGCCAAAGCCGAGGGCTGAGCGCGCGCTTCGGTGGCCCCGCCAGGGGCGCTGGGTGCTCAACTCCGCTCATGTCCCCCGGGTCGGGCTGCGCCCGACCCTCCTCCTTTACTTCGCTGCGTTGATCACCCAGCCCCCCCGGCTCGAGTGGCAGCCCGGCCTCAAGCTCCGCCTTGATAGCCGTTCTGTCGCCAGGCCTCGAACACCGCCACCGCCACCGCATTGCTCAGATTGAGGCTACGTTGATCAGGCCGCATCGGCAGGCGCACGCGCTGCGTGGTGTCGAAGGTCTCGCGCAAGGCCGGGTCCAGACCGCGCGTCTCGCATCCGAACACGAACCAGTCACCCGGCTGCCACTGCACTTCGCTGAAGGGCCGGCTGCCCCGTGTGGTGAAGGCAAACATGCGCGCCCTGTCAGGCTGCATGGCCTCGATGAAGGCATCCCAGCTGGCGTGGCGCCGCACGGCCGCGTACTCGTGGTAATCCAGCCCGGCGCGGCGCAGCAGCTTGTCGTCCATGGAGAAACCCAGCGGCTCGATCAGGTGCAGCTCGCAGCCCGTGTTGGCCGCCAGGCGGATCACATTGCCCGTGTTGGGCGGAATCTCGGGTTCAACAAGGACGATGCGAAACATGGGGGCGCATTATCCACCCGTGTTTCAACCGCCCGTGGTCTGCTTGAAGGCCATCACGGCCTGGTTGCGCAGCGTGCGCAGCAGCGACAGCTCTTTTTCGTTGAGCTGCAAGGTGTTGGCCTTGCCCTTGTCGGCGTAGATCATGCCCAGCACCATGTCCGGCTGGCCCTTGCGTTTCATGACCAGGGGCAGCATCAGGAAGGTCGGGGCCTGCACATGGTCGCGGAACCAGGTGGGCAGGCGGCTCACGATGCTGGCAGCCGACGCATCGGCGATCAGCATGTCGGCGTTCTTGAGGCACACCACGGTGAACAGATCGGGCGTGCCGCCAGCGGGTACGGTCAAGGGGATCTTGAATGCCGCCTTGATGACGTCCACGCCCTCGCCGATGCCCATCCGCCCAAGCAGGTGGCCGCTCTTGGCGTCGCGCATGCAGAAGATGACGCGGCGACAGTCCATGGCGCGCAGCATGGTCTCCAGGATCATGTGCAGCACGTCGTTGAGCTTGAAAGACTCCAGCAGCGTGTTGGTGATGTCCTGGATGCCGTTGGTGAGCACGTTGGCCGTGTCCTGCTCGGGCAGGGGCATGTCGGCGGTCAGGGCGCCGTTTTCCGTGGTCAGGCCCAGGTCGCGGGCGCTGGGGCCGTCGGTCTGGCCGGCATTGGGGGCATCGACGTAGTAACGGTCCAGCAGCTTGTCGGCCGGCGACTGCGCGGGCACGGACATGTTCAAGGCCTGCGTGAGCTCGGTCAGGCGTTTGCGGGCGCGGCTGGCGGCATCCTGCAAGCTGAGTGGTTTCAGGTCCAGCGCCCGGGTGTAGGTTTTCGTCAGGCCGGTGAGGATCTCGCCAATCTCACCTGGCTCGGCTTGCAGCATGCTGTCAGCGGTTTCGTTGGCCAGGCTGGCCAGCCACCAGACGCGCTCCGGACGCGCGGCCAGCGACATGCTGGGCACATTGCGGTCGGGTGGCGCCATGCAGGCGCGCAAGCCTTCGGGCAGGCCCCACATCTGGCCCACCCGGTCGGCCAGCTTGTCCAGCGGCACGCCCAGCACCTTCTGGGCGGCCTGCCGCTCCGTCATCGGGGGTTCGTCATCCTTGCCTTCGCACAGGGCGCGGATCTGCTCGGCATCGTCGGGCAGATAAAAGGACACCAGCAGCCGTCCGAGATTGCGAAACAGCGCGCCCAGGTAAGCGTCTTCAGCCTCCTTGGCATTGCCGCTGAGCTCGCTGGCCAGGGTGCCGGCCATCACGGTGCGCAGGAACTCGACCTTGAGTTGCTGCGCATGGGCTTTGTCCTCCATGTGATCCAGCAGCATCAATGACAGCGCCATGTTGCGCACGCCGCCCACGCCGATCAGGGCCACCGCCCGGGAAACGGTGCTGATGGGGTCGGAGCCGGCACGGCGGAAATGCGCCGTGTTGACCACGCGCAGCAGCTTTTGCGTCAGGGCGACGTCTTGCAGCACCTCGTCGCACAAGGTCTGCATGCTGTCGGTTTCATTGTCGGACAGGGCCTGCACCCGCGATACCGAGGCCGACAGCGCCGGAAAGTCGCTTTTGAAGCGCATGCGGCGCAGCAGATACTCGAGCGTCAGCTCGGCATCGTCGATTTCGGAACCCTGTGGTGTCGCTGAGTTGGGCATGGTGCTCTTATCCTCTTACGACATTGGGCACCAGTTCCCGCCTTTTGAAAACGGGATTCGCGCCAATTTATGAGCGCAAATCCGGACAAGCTCAGTTTGATTTCGGGGCAGAGGCCAGCCAGCCCGGCAGCGCCGCGGTGATGTCCTGCAACGGCGCCTGCCACTGGCCCCAGCTGGTTTGCCTGAACAGGCGCGCGCTGGGGTACCAGGGGCAATCGGCGCGGTCGACCAGCCAGCGCCAGTCCGGCACGCGCGACAGCAGGATCCAGCAGGGCTTGCCCAGGGCGCCAGCCAGGTGGGCAATCGAGGTGTCCACCGAGATCACCAGGTCCATCTGGTCCACCAGGGCGGCGGTGCCGTCAAAACCCTGGAGCACGTCGTGCAGGCGGATGATGTCCGGGCGGGCCTTCAGCGTGGGCAGGTCGGCCTCGCGGATGTCTTTTTGCAGGCAGTAGTACTGCACGCCGCTGGTGGGCAAGGCCGACATCAGGGTGGCCAGGGGCATGGAGCGGTTGACATCATTGCGGTGCGCGGCGTTGCCCGACCAGACCAGGCCAATACGTGGCTGGGTACGTGGCTGGGTGCGCGGGCCCAGCCGCTCGGCGAGCGCGCTCACCTGCTGCGGGTCGGCGCGCAGGTAAGCCTGGGGGGCAGGCAGATGCGTAGGCGTGCTCTTGAACGCCAGCGGCAGGCTCATCAAGGGGCAATGGACATCAAAGGCGGGCAGCGGCTCGCCGCGCGCGATCACCTGGGCACCACCGGCCAGGCTACGCACCAGGCCCTTCAAAGGCGGCTGCACCTCCAGCACCACCTTGGCGCCCAGCTCGGCGACCAGGGGCACGTAACGGCAGAAGTTGACCGTGTCGCCCAGGCCCTGCTCGGCGTGCAGCAAGATGGTGCGGCCGCGCAAATCGGTGTCGCCCAGCCACAAGGGCTGGGTGAAGCCGCGCGGCTCGGACGAAAAGCCCGGCTTTTTCCAGCGCCCCTCGAACAGGGGCAGGCCCGTGGCCCAGTCGCCCGACAGCAGGCTGGTCCAGCCCACCGCCCATTGCGCCTCCACGTCATCGGGCTGCACTTGCCGGGCCATGCTGAAGGCCTGCTTGGCCTCGTCAAGCCGGGCCAGGTCCAGCAGGGCATTACCCCGGTTCATGTGCGCACCACCCAGCTTGGGGTCCACCTCCAGGGCGCGCTCGGCCATGGCCAGGGCTTCGGTGTGGCGGGCGGACTCGCGCAAGGCACCGCTGAGGTTGGACAGGATGATGGCGTTGCGCGGTGCCAGCTTGAGCGCCTGCTCGTAGCAGGTGATGGCCTCGGGCAGGCGCTTGAGCTTGAGCAAGGTGCTGGCGCGGTTGCCCAGCAGATCGGGTTGTTCGGCCTTCAAGGCAAGGGCCCGGTCATAGGCGGCCAAGGCCTGCGGGAAGCGCTGCATCGAGAGCAAGGCATCGCCCAGGCCGGCAAAGGCCCCTGCGCGCGTGGGCTCGATCGCAATGGCCTTTTCATAGCAGGCCACGGCGTCATCCAGGCGCTTGAGCATCAGACAGGCATGGCCACGGTTGATCAGCGCGGCCACGTGCGTGGGTTGCATCGCGAGCACCTGCGCGAAGCTGGCTTCGGTGGCGGCCCATTGCTGCAAGGTCTGCTGCACCACGCCGCGCCCGAAAAACGCCTCGACCGAGGGCTCCAGCGCCACGGCTTTGTCGAAATTGGCCAGGGCCTTCTCGGGCAGGCCCGACTCCATGCAGGCGATGCCCATGTTCGTGTAGGCCATGCCGGCCTGCGGGTCTGAGGCAATGGCTTGCTCGAACAAGGCGATGGCCTGCGGCAGCTCGCGCTTTTGCATGGCCATGACGCCCAGCATGTGCAGGGCATCGAAGTCCTGCGGGTCAAGGGCCAGCACAGCCTGGAAGTGCCCGTGCGCCTGGTCCATCTGGCCTTGCTCATAGGCGGCAAAGGCCTGATCGAGCAAAGCGTCGATTTGATCGCGGTTGACGGCCGACGCGGGGGCTGGTTGTTCGCTGTGCATGCTCAATTCATCCCTGGGCGCCAAAGCGTGTGGGCGTCACTCTTTGGCGCAAAAGGAAGACATCCTAATCGCCACACAGATCAAGACAGCGCCGGTCTTTCCCTGGGAAACACTTGCCAACAAAAAAACCCGACCCGCGTGCCGGCAAAGCACGCAGACCGGGTTGGCAAACGGACTCGGTCAGATCAGATGGTGGCGGCGATGCGCTTGCCCGAGCCGGCAGGCGTGCAGGTATAGGTCACTTCCTGCCCCACCGTGGTGGCCAAGGCGCGCAAGGCGGCATCGGTGCGGCGCGTGCCATCGCCGGACAGGAAGCTGCCCGATGCCAGGTCATACACATAACCACGGCGTGTGCCGCCCTCCACCAGCTGGGCCACCAGATCGCACTCAGTGACATTGCCACCCAGCTCCTTGGACACATAAGGCGTCTTGGCACGCTGGATCAGCAGGTCGATGCGGGGGTTGACCGCCGCGGCATTGGACGATGTCAGCGTGACCTGCTGGCCAACGATGGGCGCCATGTCACTGTCCATGACGTGCATGAAGTCAGACACGTCACGGCGGGTGGCGTCGGGGTTGATCAGCGGGAAGCCCGAGTTCAAGGTCGGCTGGAACACGCGCACGGTGAAGAAGTGGGCCAGGGTGTCGGCGCTGCCGTCATGCACGAAGCCAAAACCCCGGACCTGGTCGCCCAGGAAGCCGGTGGCATCGGCGGTGGAGAACGGGATGGCGGGGGAGCCAAAGCGCCCGACCTTCTGGTACATGTTGCGCAACTGAGGCACCTTCACGATCTGCGAGATGCCCTCGAAGCTCTGGAAGCCACCTGTGCCGTACATGCCGTTGGCAGGGTCAACGGTGTGGCAGCCATTGCAGTTGTTGTTGGGCGTGACGGACTTGCCGTTGATGACGAACTTGAAGCCATCGGAGGGGCGGCTGCCGAAGTAGAAGTCGTGCCCGCGTTGCTGCGCGGCCGTCAGCGAGTTGTCCAGGTTGCGGATCGGGTTGGGCGGCAACTGCACATTGAGCATGAAGTCAGAGAAGGTCTGCATCTCTGCTTCGCTCATCGGGTTGGCGTTGCCCAAGAGGCCCGCGAAGGCCACGGCAAAGTTCTTGAACGACAGGTTGCTGTCCATCGCCGAGACGCCGAACACGCCGTTGGAGCGGTCCCCGCGCCAGTGCATGGCGCCGGAGTTGCGCATGCCTTTGAGCGTCTGCGTGACCATCGGGCCCTTCATGGGATGGAAGTCGGTCGGTTTGTCGCTGCCATTGATCTTGTTCTTCACCCCAAAGATCAGCTTGGCAATGGAGAACTGCAGCGAGTCGGTGAACTTGCCGGGGATGGGGCTGGTGGTGACCACCTCATCCGGGTTGCCCAGGTCCCAGGCCAGGTCGTCCATCTCGCCAAAGATGTGGCAACTGGCGCACGAGGCCTCGCCATTGGCCGATGAGCGGCGCGCGTCATACAGCATGGGCCGGCCGGCCACGATGGCAGCGGGCTCGGGGTTGGGCAGCGCGGTCTGCGCCACCTCGGCGCGGGTGGCCAGGTTCACGACCTTCACGGCGTTGTCGAAGCGGGTCATCACGTACAGGCGGCCACGGCCCTCATCCAGCACGATGCCGCTGGGGCCACCACCACTGACCGTGATGTAGCGGGCACTGGCCGCGCGTGGGTTGAAGCTGTCGTTCTCCAGCTCGGCCGTGTTGAACACGCCGATGCGGCTGGAGCCGAACGCGGTCACGTACAAGGTCTGGCCATCCTTGGTCACCGCCATCTCCAGCGGCGTGGCCAGGCTGTGCTCCTTGGCGCTGGGGTCAAAGCCCGGGTCGTTGACCAGCTTGCTGTAGTCGATGTGCTTGTTGAGGTGGTGCGGTGTCACGGCGCCGTTGGCGATCACCGTCACACGCGACAAGGCGATCTTGCCCTGCACGGTCGAGCCCCCGAACTGGCCGGGGCCCTCGAACCGGGTCATGTTGTTGGCCTCGGTGTTGCTCACGTACAGCTTGCCGCTCACGGGGTTGACGGCCATGTTGAACAAGGTCGTGCCCACGTGCCGGTAGGCCGTCTTCTCGCTCAGGCTGTTGGCATCGACGGCGAACACGTCCTTGTCAGGCAGGCTGAAGGACACGGCGGCATCCCAGTTGCGCCCGATCTCGTCTTCCCAATGCCCTGACGTGCGGTTGAACTTCACCATCATGCCGGTCTTGGGTGCGGGGTTGCCTGCCGCGTTGGTCTGCGGGCCCAGGCGTCCACCCGGCATGGTGACGCCCTTGACGGTGCACTTGGTGTTGAGCTCGAAGCTGTCGCACACCAGTTGCTCGTTGAGCGAGGAGGTCTCGTTGCCAGACTTGAAGGCGGCCACGTACACGGTGTTGCGGTCCGGGCTCACGGCCAGGGCGCGCGGCGTATCCGCAAAGAAGCTGAGGATGCTTTGCGGCACGCCACCCAGTGCATTGCCCAGGCTGCCCGGGTTGAAGACCCACACGTCAGCCCGGCCGACGCCGGGCGTGGTGAGCTTGGGGTCTCCCGCGCCAGGCACATTGGCCAGGGACGGGTCCAGACGCTGCTGGCCGCGGTGGGCGGTGGTGATGAAGGCTTTGGCGGGCGAACCGGCGAACACGATGTCGCGCGGCTCGTCGCCCACCAGCAGGGTGCGCACCACGCGGGGTGCGCCATCCAGGCTGACCACGCTGACGCTGTCGGACAGGTGGTTGACCACCCAGACCTCGTTGTCATTGCGCAAGGCCACGGCCACCGGCTCCATGCCAACGGGCACGCGGGCAAACAACTGCAGGCCGGTGCTGGTGATGTTGAAGATCTCCAGCGTGTTGTTGGGCGTGTTGACGGCAAACAGCTTGCTGCCATCCGAGGACATCGCCAGAGGCCGGACCTGCCCGCTCTCGAATGCGATGAAGGCAGGCGATGCCGCATGGGCCGCCTGAGGGGCCACCGTCATCAGCGGCACGGATGCGGCCAGTGAACCTGCCAATGCCTGCAGCATCGACAAGGCGCCCAGGCCTTTGCGGAAACGGGTTGTCATGGCGTGTGCTCCTCGCGCTCGTGTGTCGTCAAAACGAAATGGACGCCTTGACTCTAGGAACCGACACGAAGCGGAGGAAGCAGGGAAGCGATCATTTCTTCCCGCCTGGCGCACCAAACCCCCTCAGATGAGGTGCGAATTCATGAACTCAATTCGTTAAATGAGATGAGGATAACCCTGGTCGTAACCAGTTTGGTTAGGGCTTTGGGCGGGCAGACTCAGACCTCGTCCACCAGGCCCTGCATGTGCTCCACGGCCGCGACAAACTCCTCCATGAAAGAGCGCACCACGGCACGGGCTGACTGCACACCGTCAACCAGGCCGATGCCTTGCCCGACGAAATAGGTGACCAGCTCACGTGCCTGCGCGTTGCCGGCCTCGGCTGACTTGTCGACCGCTTTCAGTGCCGGGCGGCTGAGCATGGGCTGGAAAGGCATGGGCAGCGAACCCGGGCTGCCTGCCGCGTCCCACGCTTCGGTCCAGGCCGAGCGCAGCTGGCGCGCGGGCTTGCCGGTCCGGCTGGTCGAGCGCACGGTGTCGCGCGAGCCGGCGGCCACCAGCTTGTCGCGGATGGTCTGCGTCACTTCCGATTCGGTGGTGGGCAGCCAGACCGAGCCGGTCCAGGCACCGGCCGCCCCCATCGCCATGCAGGCAGCCATCTGCCCACCCGTCATGATGCCGCCAGCGGCGAGCACCGGCACCGGCTTGATCTGGTTCACCGCGCGCACGACCTCGGGCACCAGCACCAGCGTCGACACCTCGCCGCAATGGCCGCCGGCCTCGGCACCTTGCGCCACGATGATGTCCACGCCCGCCTGCACCTGGCGCACGGCGTGCTCCTTGGCCCCCACCAGCGCAGCCACCGGGATGCCATGCTGCCGGGCGCGCTTGATCATCAATGGCGGCGGCACACCCAGCGCGTTGGCGATCAATCGGATGGGGTGGCGAAAAGCCACTTCCATTTGCGCCTCGGCCAGTTCGGCGGTGAACAGGGTCGGGCGCTCCATCGCCAGTTCGGTCCCGCCCTTGACGCCATGACGCTCCAGCAACTGCCGCACGAATTCAAGGTGTTGGGGCGGGATGCGCCTGGCCATGGCTTGCATGCTCTTGTCGATCTCGTCCTTGATCACGAGGTTCTCGGGCACCAGTACATCCAGCCCATAGGGCTTGCCGTCGATGTGATCGTCGATCCAGCGCAGCTCGGTCTCCAGCTCGTCGGGCGTGTAGCCCACCGCACCGAACACACCAAAACCGCCGGCTTTGCTGACGGCCACCACCACGTCACGGCAGTGCGTGAAAGCAAACAGGGGGAACTGGATGCCGAGGGTCTTGCACAGGCTGCTGTTGATCACATCCGACTCCATCTTCAGTTGAGTGCCCAGGTCGACATGCGCATGCCAGGCGCAAGGCGGTGTTGTGGAGTTGATGCTAGGAAGGTGCTGCCGGGCGTTCAATCGTCTGTTTCGACGAACGGGGCGCAACTGACGGAGGGCCTGGTCGCCCACACAACAAAAAAACCCGCCCCGCTTTTGGCAGTGTCGAGTTCATGATGGTGGCGCGCCCGGCTGGGATCGAACCAGCAACCCCCTGCCTTCGGAGCCAAAACCCCAACAGATTATTACCGATCGGTAATCAGGGATACTTCAGTTCCATCCGTCTATCTTTGAGTTACCGATCGGGAATTACATCGTTGTAATCAACGTGATCCAACGATAGAATTACCCATCGGTAATTCAAGAGGTATCTCATGGACTCCACCGCGAATGAATTCCCGCTCGGTAACTCCGCGCACACCATCCGCACCACAAAGGAGTTAGGTCACATTGTCCGGCTGCAGCGTCAGGACATGAAACTGCGTCAGCTTGACGTCGCAGGCTTGGCCAACACAGGCAACCGACTGATCGTCGACATTGAAAATGGCAAGCCGACAGTCCAACTCCAGAAGGTCCTTGACTTGCTGGACATCCTCGGCCTGGAAGTGATCGTCCAGCCCAAGACATCCAGGACGCTGTGATGCAAAGAACAACCGCCCTGGATGTCTTCTACGGAGAAGAGTTGATCGGTACCGTCTTTGACACCGAGCCACTCTCGTTCGAATACGCGCCAATCTGGCTGAAGAGGCTCAAGCCCTTCCCTCTCTCCAGCATCCCCTTGACGTCCGGTCAACTGACCGAGCCACACGTACAGGCCTTCTTCGAAAATCTGCTGCCGGAGGGTGAGTTACGCGCCTACCTGTCTGTTCAGCGCAAGGCATCTACCCTCTTCTCACTGTTGCAGGAGGTGGCCGGCGACACAGCAGGTGCCTTTGTCATGCTTCCCCAAGGACAGAAGCCTGAAGCGCCTCAATACGACCCCACGACCTGGGAGTCGATTGCCAACACGCTCAAGACCAAATCTGCTGCAGCCATACAGATCAAAGGGGAAGATGCCCGCATCTCCCTGGCAGGCGCACAAGACAAGGCGACCATCGCGATCTTCGATGGGCACACGCCCATGCTCCCCAAGGGCCACGCACCGTCCACCCATATTCTCAAACCAGACATCCGCAGGCTGGCCAAAGTCAGGGACAGTGCCGCCAACGAAGCCATCATCATGCGCACAGCCAGGCACTGTGGACTGAAGACAGCGGAAGTCTTCTACGAACCGCTGAGCAAGTCATGTGTGGTGGAGCGCTTTGATCGGATCAGACGCCAGGACGGTGGGCTGAGTCGCGTCATCCAGTACGACCTCTGCCAGCTGGCAGGTACGGTCTCCGAAAAGAAATACGAAAAGGAAGGCGGCCCCGGCATTGAGGACTGCGTCAAGTTGATCCGCCAGCACAGCACACGCGCCGCCTTGGATCTGCAGGCCCTGGTTCAATGGCTCTTCTTCAACATCTGTGTGGGCAACAACGACAGCCACGCCAAGAACCTGTCGATGTACACCGTGCCTGGCGAGGGCGTTCGTCTCACCCCGTTTTACGACTTGATGTGCACACGCATCTACCCAGGGCTGTCCAAAGAATTCGCCTTCAACATCGGGGGGCAGGTGCTTCCCGGTCAGATGGGACATGCGGCGTTACAAGGCCTGGCGAAACAACTGGGCATGAAGCCTCGATACCTTCAAGCCGTCGCTCAGAAACTCGCCACCAAAATCCCCATGGCCATTGATCAGGCCATTGAGGAACTCACGCCAACGCTCTCGGCAGGAAGCCGCACCTTCGCAACGCACTTGGGACACGAGGTCAAGTCGATCACCAAAAAAGCGGCGGCTCGATTTCAAGAGAACACTGAGGCCTAGTCCCCGACTAGCAAGAAAAAAGCACCTGACCTTACGGGCAAGTGCTTGATTTCACTGACATTCATTGGCGCGCCCGGCTGGGATCGAACCAGCAACCCCTGCCTTCGGAGGGCAGTACTCTATCCATTGAGCTACGGGCGCAGCAATTTCAGATTCTAGCAGTCAGCCAAGCAGGCGATTTCCGGGATCGGCTGTACACGACCTATAATCGCCCTTTCGCCGGGCCGGGTACCTGTTATCCGCCCCACGGTCTCACCCACAACCAGCGCCTCCTGAACACCCCATGAGCCAAGCGCCCCAATCCCAAGAGTCCGGCCACCACCAAGGCCCGATCAGCACCCCTCAGCAACTGATTGCTGCCGTGCTGGCTGCTTTCATCATCCCGGTGGTCATCATCGTGCTGCTGGTGAACTACGTGTCGTCTGGCAACAGTTCGGCCGCCGGCAGCGAGGCCCTGAGTGCCCAGGCTGTGTCGCAACGCATCATGCCCGTGGGCACGGTCGAGATCAAAGTGGCCTCGGCCAACACCGGCCCCCGCTCTGGTGAAGAGGTCTACAAGGCCCAGTGTACAAACTGCCACGCCGCGGGCATGCTCAACGCCCCCAAGTTTGGTGACGCTGGCGCCTGGGGCCCTCGCATCGCCAAGGGTGAAGCGCTGCTGCTGGAGCACGCTTTGAAGGGCTTCAACGCCATGCCCGCTCAAGGTGGCGGCGACTTCTCTGATCTGGAAGTGCACCGTGGCCTGGCTTACATGGCCAATGCCGGTGGCGCCAAGTTCACCGAGCCAGCCGCACCGGCTGCTGCAGCATCGGCCCCCTGATACGGCTGATCGCCTCACAAAAAACCGGCTCGCAGGAGCCGGTTTTTTTATGCCTGATCCATTCAGGCGTGGGGCTTGGGCTGCGGGTTCAGGTCGTAGTGGAACCGCCCCGGCATCTCGGCAAAGGGCATTTCCTGAGGAGCCCAGACGCCCGCTTCCACGGCGTCGGCCGCAGCGTCCATGTCCATGGAGCGCACCACGCCGAAGCCCCGGTCCGTGTCCAGGAAGAGGCGGCCATGTTCGTCCAGCCAGCAAGCCCGGATCTGCTGCACGGCCTGCCCCGTGTGGGTCTCGACCACATAAGTGGCCTGCGCGCCCTCACCCGCCTTGCGCACGACGTACACGAGCGGTGAGGCTTCCAGTTGCAGGTAGACCCGCTGCGGGCCGTTCTGGAAAAACCACGCGCCACGCTCGTCATGGTCGTAGTTGCGGTTGATGAATTCCTTGAGCTTGTCGTGGTTGACGCGGCTGCCCTTGACCTGTGGGAAGGGGCCTGCCGCCTGGATGCTCTCGTCGCGCATATACCAGTCACCACGCGCATCCAGCGCCAGCCAGCCATAGCAGTCGGGCACATTGGGCCACTTCTTCAAAGCGGCTTTGACGATGTCGTCCATGATGGGTCCTCAGTCTGCTCAGAGTTGTTGTGTCAGCCACTGGCCCACGGCCTGAGGCAGATCGGCCACATGGCCAGGGAAGCGCCCGGCCGGAAAGCCCACGTGCCCACCCTCGTGCGGTTGCCACAGTGTCACGGCCGGGCCCACCTCGCCTTTTGTGGGCAGGCAGGAAGCAGGCACAAAGGGGTCGTTGCGGGCGTTGAGCACCAGGGCGGGCACATCGCGCATGTGTCGCAGGCCTGGCTTGGCCGAGCACTTTGCCCAGTAGTCCTCGGTGCTGGCAAAGCCGTGCAGGGGCGCGGTGAACACATTGTCGTACTCATACAGATCCCGTGATGCACGCAGGGCGGCCTCATTGAACAAGCCGGGAAACTGCTTGAGCTTGGCCAGGGCCTTGGGCTTCATGGAGTTGAGGAACATGCGGGTGTAAACCTGCCGGTTGAAGCCCCGCCCAATGGCATGCCCCGCTGCCGCCAGGTCGATGGGCGAGGAGATGGCCACCACCGCCCGCACGACACGGCTGGCCTCGGCCCCAGCCTCTTGCGCCCAGCGCAGCAAGGCATTGCCGCCCAGCGACACGCCCACGACCAGCACGGGCCCTTGGTGGCCCAGCGCGAGGCGGCGCAGGATCCAGTTGATCTCGGCGTGGTCGCCCGAATGGTAGGCTCGCGGGCCGCGGTTCAATTCACCAGAGCAACCCCGGAAGTGCGGCACGGCGTAATCCCAGCCCTGGGCGTGGGCCCAGTGCGCAAAAGCACGGGCGTAATGGCTTTGCGACGAGCCCTCCAGCCCATGGAACAGGACCAACAAGGGACGCGGCCTGAGTGGGGCATCAGCCGCCTGCACAGAGGCAGCAGGCAGAAAGTCCACGTCGATGAAGTCGCCATCGGGGGTGTCCCAGCGCTCGCGCCGGTAGGCCACGGGCACGTTGCCGTGATCGACATGCGCATGGCTGTACAGCGCAGGCCAGATGGTCTGGACATTGCCGGCCAGGGGTCCATGCCCGGCCAGCCAGCGTGGGGCACGGTACTGCATGTGGGTGTCAGTGCAAGGTGGTTCGGGGTTCGGTGATGTCCGGCAGGTCCTGCGGCAGGCCCGCGCTGGCGTGGTGTGCCACCATGCGCCAGCCCATGGCCGTGCGCAAGAACACATTGGTGGCGATCACATAAGCCGTTTCCAGCCCGCGCTCGGTCATGGCCTGCACCTTTTCGGTCACGTGGTGCACGGCACACACGGCGGACTCCATGCGGCGCACGTGGTGCACCTGCACATGGACCGGGCCGTTCACGAACACCGCTTCAAACGCGGCGCGCACGGCCACCGTGCCCACCACACGCGGGCCGCCCGGGTGCACGCAGGCGATCTCTTCGTCGTCGGCCCAGACGGACATCATCTTGTCCAGGTCACCTTGTTGCATGGCCTCGTAGAAGGAGGCTTCGGTCTCGTCGGCCGTGCTCATCAGGGCTGCCTGGGAGACTTTGCGGGCGCGCGGATCGCTCATGGTCGGGTCCTGGCGAAATGAAAGGGCTGGCTACTTGAAGACGACGGTCTTGTGACCGTTCATCAACACGCGGTGTTCGGTGTGCCATTTCACGGCACGGGCCAGGACCACGCATTCGACGTCGCGGCCCACGGCGGTGAAATCTTCGGGGCTCAAGGTGTGGTCCACACGCTCGACATCCTGCTCGATGATCGGGCCTTCGTCCAGATCAGCCGTCACATAGTGGGCCGTGGCGCCGATCAGCTTCACGCCGCGGTCATGCGCCTGGTAGTAAGGCTTGGCGCCCTTGAAGCTGGGCAGGAAGCTGTGGTGGATGTTGATGGCCCGGCCCTTGAGGAAGGCGCAGAACTCGGGGCTGAGGATCTGCATGTAGCGGGCCAACACGACCAGGTCGATGCCTTCGCGCTCAACCAGGGCTTCCACCTGCTGCTCCTGGGCGCGCTTGACCTCGGCGCCCGAACCCGTGGGCAGCGGCAGGTGGTGGAAAGGGATGCCGTAGCTGGCGGCCAGCTCGGCGTAATCCGGGTGGTTGGACACGATGGCCGGGACATCAATGGGCAACCAGCCCGAGCGCCAACGGAACAGCAGGTCGTTGAAGCAGTGGCCATGCTTGCTGACCATGATCAGCACGCGGGGCTTGCGGGCCAGCGCGTGGATCTGGGCCGTCATGGCGAACTGCTGGCGCACGTGACCAAACAGCTTGTCCAGGGTCTTGATGTCGGCCAGGTGTTCGGGTGCCGAAAAGTGAACACGCATGAAGAACAGCCCGGTGCTGTCCTCGCTTTGCACGTCACCGAACTGCTGCGAGTCGATGATGTTGCAGCCCGCTTGGTAGAGCAGGCCGGACACGGCGTGAACGATGCCTTTGGTGTCCACGCAGGACAGGGTCAGGACGAATTCTTGCGGGCTTTTCATGATGGCCCCGATTGTAGGGGCCCATCATGAAAAACGTGCCTTGAAACGCACAAGCCCGGCACGGAGCCGGGCTTGTACAAGGAGAACGCGAAGATCGCTTGCGCGGGTCAGTGACCGTGGCCGATGTGCTCGCCTTCCTTGACCTTGTAGACGGTGCCGCAGTAAGGGCACATGCCTTCGCCGGAGTGGGCCACGTCGATGAAGACGCGGGGGTGGGTGCTCCACAGCGCCATCTTCGGGTTCGGGCAGAAGACCACGCCGGGGCCCTGCACGTCAGCGGCGGTCACTTCCACCACGGCCTTCGGTTTTTGCGTGTTGCTCATGGCGATGCCCTCTCGATCAGACCTTGGTCAGCCACTCGGCGTACTTGGGGTTGCGGCCATTGACGATGTCAAAGAACGCAGCCTGGATCTTCTCGGTGATGGGGCCACGCGAGCCGATGCCGATCTGGACACGGTCCAGCTCACGGATCGGGGTCACTTCAGCAGCGGTACCGGTGAAGAAGGCTTCATCACAGATGTAGACCTCGTCGCGGGTGATGCGCTTTTCCTTGATCTCCAGGCCCATGTCCCTGGCGATCGCAAAAATGGTGTTGCGGGTGATGCCGTTCAGGGCACCAGCCGACAGGTCGGGCGTGTAGATCACGCCGTTCTTGATGATGAACAGGTTCTCACCGGCGCCTTCGGACACGAAACCGGCGCTGTCCAGCAGCATGGCTTCGTCGTAGCCGTCATCCGTGGCTTCCATATTGGCCAGGATGGAGTTGGTGTAGTTGCTCACCGCCTTGGCCTGCGTCATCGTGATGTTGACGTGGTGCCGGGTGTAGCTGGAGGTCTTGACGCGGATGCCGCGCTTCATGCCCTCTTCGCCCAGGTAGGCGCCCCAGGTCCAGGCGGCCACCATGACGTGCACCTTGGCACCCTTGGGGCTCACGCCCAGCTTTTCGGAGCCCAGCCACACCAGGGGGCGGATGTAGCCGCTTTCCAGGTTGTTGGCCTTGACCACGTCCAGCTGCGCCTGGCTGATCTGCTCTTGCGTGAAGGGCATGGGCATGCGCAGGATCTTGGCGCTGTTGAACAGGCGCTCGGTGTGCTCGCGCAGGCGGAAGATCGCCGGGCCATTGACCGTGTTGTAGGCGCGCACGCCTTCGAAAGCGCCGCAACCGTAGTGCAGCGTGTGGGTCAGCACGTGGATCTTGGCGTCACGCCATTCCACCATCTGGCCGTCCATCCAGATCTTGCCGTCGCGATCGTCCATCGACATGGGAAATCCTCTCAAAGGGGTGCGCCGCCCCGGGGAAACAACGGAAACGGGCGCTCATCGAACCTTAGATTGTAGCGCGGTGGCAGACCAGCTTCCCGGACAGCCCCTAGGCCGGCTGGGCGACCAGGCGTGCGGTGTGCCGCGCAATCATCAACTCTTCGTTGGTCGGGATGACCCAGGCGGCCACCCGGCTGTCCGTTTTGCTGATGCGCAAGGCCTGCCCGTCGGCCACCTGCTGCAAATTGGCGGCCTCGTCCAGGTCGATGCCCAGCCAGGCCGCATCGCGCACAACCCGCTCGCGGATCGGCGCGGCGTGCTCGCCTATGCCGGCGGTGAACACGATGGCATCCAGCCCACCCAGGGCTGCGCTCAGCGAGCCCAGCTCACGCCCGATGCGGTACACGTACAGGTCCACCGCCTCGCGGGCTTTGGCACTGTCGCTGTCCAGCAAAGTGCGCATGTCGGACGACAGCCCGGACACGCCCAGCAAGCCGGATTCGCTGTAGAGCAGGTGCTCGATCTGGCGGGCATTCAGGCCGCGCTGGTCCATCAGCCACAGCAGGACACCGGCGTCGATGCTGCCGCAGCGGGTGCCCATGGGCAGGCCGTCCAGGGCAGTGAAACCCATGGAGCTGGCGACACTGCGCCCTGCCTTCAAGGCACACATGCTGGCACCGTTGCCCAGGTGCATGACCACCGTGCGACCTTTGGCGGCGTGTGCATCGACGTGCGGCAGACGCGAGGCGATGTACTCGTAGGACAAGCCGTGGAAGCCATAACGGCGCACCCCGGCGTCGTGCAGCTCGAAGGGCAAGGCAAAGCGCGTGGCCACCTCGGGGTTGCCGGCGTGAAAGGCGGTGTCAAAGCAAGCCACCTGCGGCAGGTGGGGCGCCAGCTTGTGCAGCGCGGCCACGGGCGACAGGTTGTGCGGCTGGTGCAGCGGCGCCAGCGGGATCAGGGTGTGCAATTCGGCCAGCACGGCCTCGCTCAACAACACCGGCTCATGGCAATGCACGCCACCATGCACGATGCGGTGCCCCACCGCCACCAGGTGGTGGCCTTGCAGGTGCGGCGGCAAGGCCTGCAGCAGGTAGGCCAGCGCGGCTTCGTGGCCCATGTGCGCATCAGGCGCCCAGCGCTGCTCCAGCAACACCTGGCCGTCGTGGGCCTTGGCGATGGCATGCGCGCCATGGCCCAGGCTACCCAGGCCTTCGACCTGCCCGTGCAGCAGCGGCTTGAAGGCCTTGGAGGTGAAGACAGAAAACTTCAGGCTGGACGAGCCCGCGTTGACAACGGCAATCGCATCGGTCATGGGCGGCCTCAGGCAGCGGGGGCGGCCTGGGCACGCGCATGGGCCAGGAGCTTGAGCACCGCGGTGGAGGCCAGGCGCGTGCGCACCGAATCAGCCCGGCTGGTCAGCACGATGGGCACCCGCGTGCCCAGCACGATGCCGGCGCTGTCGGCCCCGGCCAGGTATTGCAACTGCTTGGCCACCATGTTGCCCGCTTCGATATTGGGCACGACCAGGATGTCGGCCAGGCCCGCCACGGCCGACTGGATGTGCTTGGTGCGCGCGGCCTCCAGGCTCACGGCGTTGTCGAAAGCCAGCGGGCCATCGACGATGCCGCCGGTGATCTGGCCGCGATCGGCCATCTTGCACAGCATGGCCGCATCGATCGTGGCCTGCATCTCGGGGTTGACGGTCTCCACCGCGGCGAGGATGGCCACGCGCGGCTCCGGCACGCCCAGCACGTGCGCCAGGTCGATGGCGTTCTGCACGATGTCGAGCTTGCATTCGATCGTCGGCGCGATGTTCACGGCTGCATCGGTCACCAACAGCATGCGCGGGTAGGTGGGCACGTCCATCACGAAGACGTGGCTGATGCGCCGGCCGGTGCGCAAGCCCGTGGCCGATGGCACCACGGCGGCCATCAACTCGTCGGTGTGCAGGCTGCCCTTCATGAGGGCCTGCACCTCGCCCGAACGGGCCAGGGCCACGGCGCGCTCGGCGGCGGCATGGCTGTGCTCGGTGTCTTCCAGGCGGTAGGCCGAGATGTCCCAGCCGCCGGCCTTGGCCACGGCCTGGATCTTGGCGCGTGGGCCCACCAGCACGGGCTCGATCAGGCCATGTCGTGCGGCTTCCAGCGCGCCAGCCAGCGAATCTGCATCACAAGGGTGCACCACCGCACAAGGAACGGGCGGTGTGTCTTCACATGCGCTGAACAGCCGCCCGAAAACATCGTTGCGGCGCAAGATCACGGCGGGTTGGTCGCGCTGGTCCACCGTCTGGTTGCGCGAGGGCGCGGCCACCGTGACCCGGCCATTGAGCAGCACCGTCTCGCCGCGCATCACCACGCAGTCCATGACCAGGCGATCAGGCGGCTGCTTGGCCACCACCGTGACCTTGGCCAGCAACTGGTCGCCCATGCTGACCTGGCCTGCGTATTCCAGATGATGGGCCACGATGGTGGTGCCCGGGCCCGGCAGGCGGCGCTTGAGCACGCCATGGATCAAGGCCTCGGCGCTCACGCCCTCGCACACGGGCTCGCGCTGGCCGGCGGGCAGGCCGTCGGCCGCCAGGATGGACGCATCACCCGACACCAGGGCCAGCAGGGCCACGTCGTCGCGCGTCACGCTGTGCGCCACCTCCACGCTGGCGCCCACCTCGATTTGCTCATAGGTCAGATTGCTGTACGAGGTTACGGCGGTCAAATCGTTCATGTTGTGGGGTACCCATGTTCTGCACGCATGGTGACAAGCATAGGTCAGGATGGCCTGTGCGCAAGGTTGACATCTTGCCAGTGCGCTCGGGTATGGCCAACCGGGGCCAGCGAACGGGCCCGAGGGCACCCCGGACGGCTTGTCAACGCCCCGTCAGCTCAGAAGGTCCGCGTCGATTTGATCAAGGCCGTGGCGACCTCGGACAAGGCCGGCTCCAAGGCCAGCTCGCTGCGGTTGCGGCCCAGCACCTTGGCACGGTGCAGCGCGGCTTCTGCCCGTTCAAGCGCCTTGTCCATGGACTCCAGCGGCGTCATCTCGGCCACACCGGCCGAGAAATGCACACGCAAGTCAGGGGCCTGAGGGGGGCCATCGGCTTTCATCAAGCCATCGCGCAAACGGTCCATGGCCACCAGGGCCTGATCAGCCGTGGTCGCCGTCAACAGAACCAGGAACTCCTCGCCACCCCAGCGCGCCACCAGATCGGTGTCCCGCAGGACCTTGCGCACCTCTTGCGCAAACAGGCGCAAGGCGTCGTCGCCCACCGCATGGCCATACAGGTCGTTGATGCGCCTGAAGGCATCCAGGTTGATCAAGGCCAGCACGCTGCCATCGCCACTGCGTGATTGCAGTTTCAAGTGGTGCAGGATCATCTCGCGCATGGCCCGGCGGTTGAGCAGCCCCGTCATCTCGTCCTTGTCCACCAATGCCTGGATGCGGTCCAGTGCGGTTTCGAGATCGGCCTTTTGCTGCGCCAGGTTCAGGCGCATGCTCGTGAGTTGCACACCCAGCAGCGACACCGGCGTGAGGATGGTCAGCAGCACCGTGAAATGCACCCATTCCACGGCGGGCTCATAGGTCTGGGGCCACCACCAGGCCAGCGCCACCATGGTCAGGCCCATCACCAGCAAGGCCTGGCCCGTCACCTGCAACTGCTCGCGCAGCTTGAGGCTGAAGATGGCGAACAGCGCGATCATCACCTGCAGCGACAACATGGCACCGCGCACCGGGCTCATCACCGCGTAGAACAGGGCGCCGGACAGCTGCGCCGCTGCGATCTGGAGCATGGTCAGCGAGGGATCACCGAAGCGCAGGCTCCAGCCGCTGCGCAAGGCCACATAGGTGCCGGCGCAAACCAGCAAGCCGAGCAACTCGTACACACGCACGCCGGCGAGGGACAGCGGCCATCGGCGCAAGCCAAATTCGCACAGCAGGCCCCCCACCACATAGACGAAGGCAGCCATCAAGGAACGCGAGACGCGCCCCCTTTGTTTGGGATCCGTGCTCAAGACCGCGTTGAGCAGGCGCGCCAGACCGGACGGGGAAGGCGTGTTGTTTTCAGGCATGACACATCGGTGTCGGCAGCCCTCAGCCAGGCTTGAGCGAAACGCCTGCCACACGGCTCGTGCGGGCCTCAAAAGTGTGAACGCCGCCACGAACAAGGCACCCGCCCGAGCGCGCTGGCGCGGGCAACTTTACACAGCCCCTTTTCACCATGGTCAACAGGCCAGCTGGCAGGCGCGTTCAACCAACCATGAGCACCTCACCGCCGCACCCCACCTTGCCCGACCTGATTCGCCGCCGAACACTCCTGTCGCTGGCGGCCGGTGCCGCAACAGGCTCCTGCGGCATGCTGACAGCCTGCGCGAGCCAGCCCCCTCAGGCCAGCGACAAGCCGGCCCTGGCCCGGGCCAGGGACCATACACCAGCGGGCGACCCCAGACTCCATGTTCTGGTCAACCGCCTCAGCTGGGGTGCCAGCGACAGCGAGCTGAACCTGGCCCTGCAACTGGGCCCCGCCCGCTACATCGCCCAGCAAACCGCCTCGGCACCCCCTGCCGCCCTGCCGCCCGCTGTGCAAGGCCAGATTGACAGCCTGACCATCACGCAAAAGCCGCTCATGGCACTGCTGGCCGACCTCGACAGCCTCAAGCAGGCCGACGACAAACAGCCCTACCAGAAGGAGCTCACCCGCCTGGCCCGAGAGGCTGCCAGCCGACACCTCTTGCGCGCCCTGTACTCGCCCCAGCAACTGCGCGAGCACATGAGCTGGTTCTGGTTCAACCACTTCAATGTGCACCAGCACAAGCACAACATCCGCGCCATGCTGGGCGACTACGAAGAGCGCGCGCTGCGTCCTCACGCACTGGGCCGCTTCAGAGACCTGCTGGGCGCGGCCACCCGCCACCCCGCCATGCTTCGTTATCTGGACAACGACCAGAACGCCGCCAACCGCCTCAACGAGAACCACGCCCGCGAACTGCTGGAGCTGCACACCCTGGGCGTCGATGCCGGCTACACGCAGCGCGATGTGCAGGAACTGGCCCGCGTGCTGACCGGCCACGGCGTGCAGCACAGCGACAAGACGCCGCACCTGCGCCGCGAGCTGGCCGGGTTCTACGTGCGTGAGGGTGCCTACGAGTTCAACCCCGCGCGGCATGATTTCGGCGACAAGACCGTGCTGGGCCGGCGCATCCAGGGGCGCGGCGCCACCGAACTGGACGAGGTGCTCGACACGCTGGCCACCCACCCGGCCACCGCGCGCTTCGTTTGCGGCAAGATCGCCCGCTACCTGCTGTCCGACACCCCGCCCGAGCCGCTGGTGCGGCGCATGAGCGAGGCCTTCCTGTCCAGCCAGGGCCACATCGGCGACACCTTGAACGTGCTGCTCGGTGCACCCGAGTTCACGCAGGCCGAGCCCGGCAAGTTCAAAGACCCGATGCACTACGTGATCTCGGCCCTGCGCGCCGCCTACGACGACAAGGTCATCCGCAACACGACGCCCATCTTCAACTGGCTCAACCGGCTGGGCGAAGGCCTCTACAACCGCCAGACGCCTGACGGCTACCCGCTCACCGCTGATGCCTGGTCCAGCTCGGGCCAGATGGCGGTGCGTTTCGAGATCGCGCGGGCCATTGGCACGCACAGTGCCGGCTTGTTCAAATCCGAAGAAGGCAGCCAAGCCACCGAGCAAGCCGCCTTCCCCCAGCTGGCGCGTGCCAGCTACTACCAGTTCACCCGCGCCATGCTCGGCCCGGACACGCGCCAGGCCCTGGACAACACCAGCTCGCCGCAAGACTGGAACACCTTGTACCTGTCCGCACCCGAGTTCATGTACCGCTGACCCGACCCGCGAGGCCCGCCATGCAACGCCGCACCTTCCTGAGCCACACCTGCGCTGCCAGCGCAGGTGTGGCCACCTTGACCTTCAGCAGCCGCCTGCTGGCGGCCTCACCCGACAGCCCCCGCTTCCTGTTGGTCTTCCTGCGGGGCGGTTACGACGCGCTCAGCCTGCTCGTGCCCACCAGTGGTAGCTTCTATCAGGAAGTGCGCCCCCACATCGCCATTCCCCTGGCTGCGGGCGACCAGGCTGGCGCGGTGCCCCTCACCGAGCAATGGGCCCTGCACCCCGCCGTTGAAGCGCCGCTGCGCCCGCTGCTGCAGGCCAGGCAGCTGAGCTTCATCCCCTTTGCCGGCACGGACGACACCTCTCGCAGCCATTTCGAAACCCAGGACAGCATCGAGCTGGGGCAGCCACTGGGCCCGCAGCGCAACTTCCAGTCCGGCTTCCTCAACAGGCTGGCGTCCGTGCTGCCAGGCAGCCCGGCCATGTCCTTCACCGACCAGCTGCCAACCGTGTTCCGCGGGCCCGTCGACATCGCCAACACCTCGCTCAAGGGCCAGCTCAAGAACGGCCTGAACAAGCCCCTGCAATCGGCCCTGGCCAGCATGTACCAGCACCATCCGCTGGGCGCCAAAGTGCAGGAAGGCTTCGAGGTGCGCCAGGAGGTCAGCAGCACCATGGCCGGCAACATGGCTGGCGAGATGGAGGCCGCCAGCCGCAACGCCGTGTCCACCAATGGCTTTGAACAAGAAGCCCGCCGCATGGCCAGGCTCATGCGCGAGCGCTATGCCCTGGGCTTTGTGGACGTGGGCGGCTGGGACACCCATGTCGGCCAGGGCCAGTTGACGGGCTACCTCGCCACCCGCCTGGGCCAGTTGGCCAGCGGCCTGGCCGGCTTTGCCGACGAAATAGGCCCCACCATGTGGAAGCAGACCACCGTCGTGGTGATCAGTGAGTTTGGGCGCACCATGCGCGAAAACGGCAACCGTGGCACGGACCACGGCCACGGCAGTGTCTACTGGGCACTGGGCGGGGGCCTGCGCGGCCAGAAGGTGCTGGGCGAGCAAACCAGCATCGAAGCCCGCACCCTCTTTCAAAACCGTGACCTGCCTGTGCTCAACGACTACCGTGCCACCCTGGCCGGCCTGTTTCAGCGTCAGTACGGCCTGTCGCCCTCGGCCATCGACAAGGTGTTCCCCGCCTGCCAGCCGCGCGACATCGGCCTGATCTGAGCCGACCGCATCGGCAGCCCCCCCCTGACCGGGGGAGTCCTTGCGCGCTGCCAACCGGCTTGGCCCGCCACGTTTTGGCTTCGCCGGCCATTCCTGCCTCCCGCATCAAACAACCCGTTCTTACTATTGGCTCCACAGATGCACGCCATCTGTCGGTGTTGATGTTGTTCCTGATGTAACCCTTTCTAGAGGCAGACAATGACCCATTCCATCCAGAAGACCCTGATCGCCACCGCCCTGCTGGCCGCCCTGGGCGCCCAGGCCGCCACCGTGACCGTCGCATCGGGCGGCTCCTACCAGGGCCTGCAACTCACCGGGGCCGACACCATCTCCTTCAGTGCCGACCTGCTGGGCGCGCTGGACACCGGCAAGGTGGTCCTGAGCCCCGTCAATGGCACCACGGGCGTGATCCAGAAGGACGTCGACGGCTTCTACACCCAGGCCGACATCACCGCCCAACTGAAATCCTTCGACATCAACGACAGCACCAACCGCATCCTGAACGCCTACAGCGTGGGTGGCTCGAACCAGGCCCAGCCTGCACTCAAGAGCGTCTCCAGCGGCGGCTTCGTCACCATCGGTGACCTGTGGATCGACCGCACCGCCAAGGTCGTGCACGGCACCCTGAGCGGCGGCAACGGCGTGGGCACCATCAATGACCTGGTCATCTGGAACATCGCCAGCATCCAGGGTGACAGCGCCATCACCACCGCCGGCAACTTCACCACCACCTTCTCCGGCCTGACGGTGACCACCACGGCCTTTGACGCCATCGCCAAGTCGCTGGGCCTGCTGACCCTGGGCAAGAGCGCCCTGTCCGGCGTGACCGACTTCGGCACCATCACCTCGCACCTGACCGTGACGGCCACCACCCCGGCCGTGCCCGAACCCGGCACTTACGCGCTGATGGGCATGGGCCTGGTCGGCATGGCCGTCGTGGCCCGCCGCCGTCGCGGCTGATCAAACGTGAACCAGGTCGCAGCCGGCCTGGTGTTTTTTTGACCGCTTGATGTGGTTCATGGCGCGAGCAAGCCTTCTTGAGGCAAGCTCGCGTTGTTGCTTCCAGATCCAGGTATCGAGCGAATGATCCCCTTGCGCGCGCTGATGTTTCCGATCCAGTACCAGGAGGTCGGGGAGGCTTTCATGCGGGCCAAAGGGCTGAGCTCGCCCACGGCAGCCGAGTGGCTGGCCACATTGGGCATCGACCCGACCCGCGGCAGCGACGCCCCCGATGTCCCGCCGGGCTTCGTGCACGGCGAGCACTTTGCCGCGCTGCTGCGCATCCTGTCGCAACACTGCAGCGACGACCGCGCCCACAGCGAGCAGATCCTGGAGTGCTTCCCCGTCTCGGCGCACGGGCCGCTGGGCTTGCTGGCCATCGTGGCCACCAATATGCGTGAGTGCATCGACTACGCCATCCAGTTCGGGCCGCTGGTCATGCCGGCCTTCGGCTTGCGGATGGAGATCATCGACCACCAGGTCCACCTGATCTTCGAGCGCCGCACGGACTTTGGCGCGTTCAACAACCTGATCACCGAGATCACCCTGGGCTGCTACGGCCAGTTCAAGAACTACGCCGACACCCCACGCCCGGATGGCGACTATTACTTCCGCCATCAACCCGATGGGGTGCCGATGTACATCCCCGGCACGCCCCCGCGCTGCATCCATTACGGTTGCCGCGAAGACAAGCTCGTCTTCCCCGAAGAGTTCCTGGACCGCCCGCTGATCATGACCAGCCGGGGCTCGCGCAACGCACTGGAATCCGTGCTCAAGGAGCAGGTGGCGGTGCTGGCACCCCAGCAGCCCTTTACCCACAAGGTGCGCCAGCTCATCCAGCGCGATGTACACGCCGGCCTGCCCAGCGAGCTGGCCTCGGTGGCCCAGCGCCTTGAATTGTCCTCACGCACGCTCAGCCGCCGGCTGCAGGAAGAGCACAACACCTTTGCCCAGCTGAACGCGCAGATCCGCATCGAGCACGCCAAGGCCCAGCTCCTGCACACCAACAAGCCTGTGTCCCAGATTGCGCAGGAGGCCGGCTTCAACGAGGTGGGCAGCTTCAGCCGGGCATTCAAGCGCGTCTACGACAAGACGCCATCGGAGATGCGCGCCTCGCCGCAGACGATCCAGGCATCGTGAGCCGGCCTGAGCTCACAAGGTCTTGAGGTACTCGATGAGGGCCCAGCGCTCCTCATCCGTCAGGGACTGGGTGAAGGTGTGGCCCCCATTGCCCTGGCTGTACAGATAGCTGTTGAAGATCATGCGCGACTGGATCTGCTGGTCCGTCACCGGGGGCGGCGACTGATAGGCCAGTGAGTTGTTGACCGCCACCACGTTGGCGATGGACGCGAAGACCTGGTCCACCGTGCTCATGCCGTTGCTGCACGGCAGGTAAGGCGCAGCGCTGGCCTGCTGGTTGTTGCAGGGCAGCTCGGTGTAACGCCACCCCAGCTTCTTGAAGTCATAGGCGGCCAGGCTGGCGTCGTAGCCCTTGTTCTTGCCCCCGATGCCGGGCGCGGTGTACCAGCGCTGCCAGATCTTGGGCCGATCAGATGGCTTGAGCACATCCCAGATGGTGGGCACGCTGCCGTTGTGGAAATAGGGGGCGCTCTGCCAGGCGCCATACAAGGGCGGGGCCACATAGCCAAAGGGCTTGAGCCATTCATTGGGGCCAGTGGGCGAATACTTGGGGACCGGCCCCTTGCCCAGGTCATAGGCCCTGCGCGGGATGCGCCTGAGCTGGCTGGTCAGCAGCTTGTCATTCCAGCCCTGCCACTGTGGATTGAGTTCGTTGTAGGCAAACCAGGAGGTCTGCCAGGCGCGGCGTTTGCGCTCGTCCTGCATCAGGCCCACACGCTTGTCATCGGTCTGGATGGTCTCGATGGGCGTGATGACGCCGGCCACACCCTTGAGGCGAGGGTCGGGCAGGTAGGCCGGGTCAGCGGCATGGCGCGGTGAGTACACCCCATGGCAACTGGCACAAGAGCCGTTGCCGGCTTGCTTGGGGATGTCGGCATTGGCGCCTGCGGCCCACAGGTCGCGCTCATGGAAGATGACCGCCCCCTGCTCTGCCAGCGCCGTGTCGATGGCGCCACCTTCATGGTTGTAGGCGGGTGGTGACAGCGACATCAGCCACACATTGATGTCCTCGAACTCGTAGTAGATGTCGCGCCGTGTGGCGGCATTGCGCATGAGGTTGGCCACCGCGAAAGCCATCTCCGATCGCACGTTGTCAGAGGTCAGTGCACCGTCCCAGAACTGCCGTGTCTTCCAGGCCCGGTGCCACCAGTTGGGCGCCTTGGACATGCCCGCCGCATGCGAAGGGAACCACTCCATCAGGCTGGGTGAGAAGAGCAGCGAATCCATGTCCCACAGCGCCGGCAGCGCATCCAGGATGCCGATGGCGTCACTGGTGCCCCGCCCGACGCTCCATGGCAAGGGGGCCAGTTGCAAGATCACCGTGGGCCCGTTGGCCCGGAAGGTGTCGGACTGCCCGACGCCCGCGTCGCCGGCATCGTTGGCGCGCCCAAAGGCAAAGGGCCGCTCATCGGGCGAGCCCAGCCGGGAGTCGTGGCAGCCCGAGCAGGTGGACCCCAGCAGGCCATTCCAGCGGCCCTGGTCATCCTTGACCTGCAGCAGGCCCAAAGGCAGCTGGCCCGATCCGCCGTTGCTTGTGTTGGGATCTTCGCCAGGCAGCGCATAGGGGTTGCGCCAAGGCGCAGGGCTGGAGCCATAGCGCTTCATGACCTGCTCGTCGAAATCGGCCGGGCGGCTGCTCAAGCCCCAGACCTTCCACAGCTTGTTGTAGCCCGCGATCGTGCCAAAGGGCTGGAAGTACTGCTTGCCCGTCATGAGCTTGAAACCCCTCACCGAGGCGGCCCTGAACTCGCCACAGGTCTTGGGCTTGGGGGGCAACTTGTTGAGGTAAGGCTCAGGCGGGTTGTGCAGGTCCACAAACCAGGCATTGAACTGGATGGCCGCACCGGGCCTGTTCACGCCGGGCACGACCAGCGTGCGGGCGTCCAGGGGCAAGGGCGTCGAGTCAGGCTGGTTGGCACAGGCCGCCGCCCAGGGCGCACGATGGGCCGGCTGATCCAGCAAGGGCAACTGGTTGGCGTGTGCGGTGCTTGCTGCACTGAGCACGCACGAGGTGGCTGTCGCCACGGCGCTGAAGCGAAAGGTGTTCATGATCGGTTCTCCAGGGGGTGAGGGCCAGCTGCACCGGCTTGTGGCCGCGTGCAGCCCCGCACACTAGAGGTCCGAATCTCCCAACCCTCTCGTCCTTTCAGACGATTTTGCCGATCAGACTCAGGCCGCCGCGCGCGCTTGTTCCGCAGCCTGGGTCATGACACTGGCCATGGTCTGGTAGACCGTGGTCCAGGCGTCCCGCACCTCGGTGGTGAACGCTTCGCCCAAGCCTTGGGCCAAGGTGTCGAGCAAGGCCGCACCCACAACCTCGTAGTCCTGCGGCTTCACGCCATAGCCTTGATGGCGCGCGCCCAGCGCCTGCAACACCGGCAACAGGGCAGGCACATCGTTCAACCCTCGCACAGCGGCGCCAATCATCTGCATGAGCTTGGCACCTTGCTGTGCCATGTCACCCTTGAACAGGCTCTTCAGCGCAGGGTCGGCTTCAAACAGCTTGCCATAGAAGAGCGCGGCGGCCTGCGGTGCGATAGGCTCGACCGAGCGCCAACTGCCCTGCACCAGTTCAATCACTTTGGGATCCATCTCAAACTCCTTTTGTTCAGCGTGTTCGCCAGTCTACGAATCCCATGGGTTTTGGGTTCGTCTGTTTCGACGATTCAGTCGACATTCACAAACTGCAAAACTGTCCGCACCGTATTGGAGTGGACTCACATGGTCTTGACTGAATCTGAAAACGCATTTCGGGATGAAGTGCGGGCCTTTCTCGACACCGCACTGACGCAAGATCTGCGCCTGGCCGGCCGCCGTGCATCGGGCATCTTCACCGACTACCCCGACGGCATCCGCTGGCACCAGATCCTCGCCGCCCAAGGCTGGAGCGTGCCGCGCTGGCCCACCGAGCATGGGGGCACAGGCTGGACGCCCATGCAGCACTACCTCTTTGCCTGTGAGCTGGCCGCCGCCGATGCGCCCCCTCTGGCGCCCATGGGCACCGGCATGGTGGGCCCGGTGATCATCGCCTTTGGCACGCCAGAACAACAGGCGCGCTGGTTGCCCGGCATACGCAGCGGGGACGACTATTGGGCGCAGGGCTACTCCGAGCCGCAATCGGGCTCGGACCTGGCCTCGCTTCAATGCCGGGCCGTGCGCGATGGTGACCACTACATCATCAATGGCACCAAGATCTGGACGACGCACGCCCAGTACGCCAACAAGATGTTCTGCCTGGTGCGCACGGCCACAGGCGGCAAGCCACAGCAGGGCATCAGCTTCCTGTGCTTTGACCTGGACACGCCGGGCATCACCATCCGCCCCATCATCAGCATCTCGGGGGACCATGAACTCAACCAGGTCTTCTTCGATGACCTCAGGGTGCCGGCTTCAGGCCTGATCGGCGAAGAGAACCAGGGCTGGGCGATTGCGAAATACCTGCTTCAACATGAACGGGGCAGCGCCTGGGCACCCCAACTGCGCGCACGCATGCGGCGCCTGGACAAGGCCGCGCAGGACGCCTTTGCGCACCAACCGCCCCATAGCCTGGAGCGGCAGCTGATCAAGCTCAAGCTCGCCGAGGCGCATTGCCAGATCGATGCCGTGGAGGCCCTGGAGATCCGCGCCCTCAGGGCCGATGCCATGGGCACACCACCGGGGATCAGGCCGTCGGTGACCAAGCTGCTGGGCACCGAGCTGCGACAGCACCTGACCGAGATCGGCATCCTGATTGCCGCACACCGCGGGCAGGTTCGCACCCCCATGCACCTGTGCGCACAGCAGGGGCTGGACGAAGAGGCCTCGTTCGCGATGTCGGCCTACCTGAACGACCGGGCCGCCTCCATCTATGCCGGCACCAATGAGATCCAGCGCAACCTCGTCGCCGCGCACCTGCTGGCGCAATAAGGAAAGGACAGCACCATGGACAGTTGCTTTCAATTGAATGAAACCCAGACCATGCTGCGCGACAGCCTGGCCCGCCTCCTGTCGGACCGCTACAAGACGGAGCAACGCGCCCATCTGCTGGCCACGGCCGGCAACTGGCCGCCGCTGTGGCACGAACTCACCAATGAGCTGGGCATTCTCGGGCTGCCGTTCAGCGAAGAACTCGGTGGCCTGGGCGGCGACATGTTCGACAACCTGGTGGTGATGGAGACCCTGGGCGCGTCGCTGGCAGCCGAGCCTTACCTGTCGACCATCGTGATTGCCGGCGGGGTGTTCAAGCGCCTGGCCACCCCCGAGGCCCGGCAGATGCTGACGCGCATGCTCCATGGTGATGCGGTCGTGGCCTTCGCTGCCACCGAACCCAGCAGCCGCCACGACTGGCACGATGTGCGCACCACCCTGACACCCGTTGAGGGCGGCCACAAGCACATCCTCCAGGGCCGCAAGACCGTGGTGCGTTGCGCCCCATGGGCCACGCACCTGCTGGTCACGGCGCGCAGCCTGGGAGCGCCCTGGGAGCGCGATGGCATCTCGCTGGTCTGCATCCCGGCGCACACGGCGGGCGTGCACTGCAACGATGTGCGCACACTCGATGGGGGCGTGGCCAGCGAATTGACCTTCGACCACGTGGCCATCTCACCCAGCCAGATCATGGGGCCCGTTGGCGGGGCCTTGCCACTGATCGAGCAGGTGATGGACGAGGCCACCCTGGCCCTTTGCGCCGAAGCCATCGGGGTCTTGCAGCGCCTGCTGCATGACACGGTGGACTACGCACGCCAACGCAAGCAGTTTGGTGCGCCCATCAGCAGCTTCCAGGCCCTGCAGCACCGCCTGGCTGACATGTACTTGTCGCTGGAACAAGCTGCAGCGTTGACCGCCTCGGTGGTGGACGCCCTGCACGCGACACCTGCCGCACGCGCCTTGGCCGTGTCGTCTGCCAAGATCGCCACGGCCAAGGCCTGCAAGCTCGTGGGCCAAGGCGCCGTTCAGATCCACGGAGGCATGGGCATGACGGAAGAGCTGGCCATCGGGCATTTCTTCCGAAGGGCCACGGAGATCGAGAGCCTGTTTGGCAACGTCGACTGGCACCTGCAGCGGGTGGCCGCCTTGCGCGACGATCTGGTCGATGCCATGGCCGCCTGAGCCCACACACGCGCCGCGCACCCGCCTGGCTCAGGCCATTCAGGCCATTCAGGCGATCACGGCCAGCCGGCGTGCTGCGGCGATGGCCTGCATGCGGTTGTGTGCGCCCAGCTTGGCGTTGATGTTGCGCAAGTGCGTCCTCACCGTGCTGTCAGACACCTTGAGCCGGCTCGCCATGTCGCTGTTGGAGCACCCTTGCGCCAGCAGGTGCAGCACGCGGATCTCCTGAGGGGTCATGCCGGCCAGTTCGGCCTCGCGAGCAGCCGGCAAGGGCTCGGCATGGGCCTGATGGGCCGCGCCCATGTCCTGCAGCGCGCTCACCAGGGTCTGCAGATAGTCATCCCAGATCGGGTCCCTGGAGGCGCCCACGTACTCGGCGGCATGATCGGCGCCATGATCGGGAGCTGGGTCGGCCACATGCGGTCGCTGCAGGCGTTGAACCACCGGCAGCAGTACCGGCCCTTCATCCAGCACCATGCGCACGAAGCCATCACGGCAGGCTTGCCTCAAGGCCCGCTCGGCGGTCTGGATGCTGCCCGCGATGTCCGCGCACTGCTGCTGCCCCAGGGCCAGCAGCAAATGGAGCTTGAGCGCCCGGCGCCCTCGGCCGACTTGCTCGGCTGCCGCCAGCTCCGACTCGATCAGGGCCACGGCACGCCGCGCGTCACCATGGTGCAGCTCCCACCGGATGCGCGCCAGCTGCAGGTACTCGATGTCGTGCGCCACCAGCCTTTGCCGGTTGACGCGCTCCCACAGGCCGGGCAGGTCTGCGGCGTCCAGCGCATCCCGGGCCGGCCTGGCCTGCCCTTGAAGGAGCAAGACGCGCGCGCGCTCCAGGTGGGCGGCCGCCACGGCACGCGGCAGCTGCCGCTGGTGGCCGAGGTATTCCAGGTCACTCAGCGCCTCCTGGCACAGGTCCAGATCACCCCGGCTGTAGGCAATGCGCGCGCGCAGCGCATGCCCCAGGATCATGTGGTCGGGCAGGCCCGTCTCCTTGGCCAAGGGGCTGTAGACATGAAGCCGCTGCTGCGCGTCATCCAGGCGGTTGGCGTCATACAAGGCCGCGGCATAGAGCACGCCGGCCCAGGCGTTGCCCTCGATCTGGTTGGCCGGCGTGACCACCGGCATGGCGCTGCCACTCTCGCCCACGGCCATGCGCAAGCGGGCCGTTGCCTGCTGAAGGCGCCCATCGTGCAGGTCCAGCATCCCTTCCACGGATTCGGTGAAGGTCCGCGTGAACGGGTTGCTGCGCGGGGTGCGCCGTGCCTCATCCAGCAGTTGGCGCGTCATGCCCGCATCGCCCACCACCGAGGCCACATGGGCCATGGCATTGGCCAGGCCAATGTCCGAGAACGAGCAGCCGCTGGGCAGTTGGGTCAGGGCATCCCGCCCCAAAGTCAGGGCTTCCTCGTAACGGTCCAGGAGCGCCATCAGCAAAGGCCGCAAGGTGCGCAACTTGGCCTGCACCAACGGCTCGGTGCTGGACTCGCACCCCGACCGTTGCAGTGCGCTCAAGGCTTCGGCAGGCCCCTTGGTGAAGAAGGTGGCCCAGATGGCGATGCTCTCCAGCAACGGATAAGGCGTCAGCTGGGATGAGGGAATCAGCGTGAACCAACGGGTCAGCAGGCGCATGCGCCCTTGCTCCACGAAGCGCTGCGCATGCTGGGACAACAGGGTCAGCGCCTGGGGCACATCGCCGCCCTCCAGGGCGTGGTCGATCGCGGGCACCGGGCGGCCCTGCGACTCGAACCACGCTGAAGCAGCCAGATGCAGGCGCGTGTATTCATGCGGCTGATCCCGACGAAGCTGATCCCGCAGAAAGTCGACAAAGAGGCCGTGATAGCGCCAGCTGCGCCCCACGCCGTCCTGCCCATCCTGCGCCACCGGGCGAACAAAGAACTCGGCCTCCTCCAGCCAGTCCAGCATGCGCTCCATGTCGGCCAGGCCTTGCGCTTCGCAACGAGGCGTCAGCGCGTGGCACAAAGGCACCGTCATCTGATGGAGGACGCTGGTGCGCAACAGAAACTGCCGCACATCGGCGGGCAATTCGGCCAGCACCGCCTTGGCCAGGTAATGGGCCACGGCCTTGTTGGAGCCGGAGAAGGACGCGATGAAGGCGCTGTCGGCCCCCTTGCGATCCAGGGCCACGGACGCCAGCCACATGGCCGCGATCCAGCCCTCTGTCTTGCGCCACAACTCAGCCATTGCAGCGGCGGGCAAGGGGCCATGGCGGCGGCGTGCAAAGAAGCTGCTGGCCTCGTCCTGCGTGAACCGCAGGTCCTGAACATCGATTTCCAGCAACTGACCATGGACGCGCAAACGCGCCAGCCCCCACTCCAGCATAGATCGGGAAGCGGCCATCACCCTTGAACCATCGGGCAGGTGGATGATCAGCTCCTTGAGCACGTCCAGCACCTGCGCATCGTGGATGGCTTCCACGTCATCCAGAAACAGCGTGAACGGACGGGGGCTGGATGCGAGCTGGTTGAGCAAGGCGCCCGCTCCTGACTGTCCAGACGGCCCCAACTGCCCCGATGCGCCCGCAGGCAGAACACCCGCCAAAGCCCAGGCCAGGGCCTGGAGAAACCGGGGCAAGTCGTTGTCGGCGCGGTCCAGCGTCAACCAACCGGTGGCCACGCCCAACTGCGACAGCCGGTCCCGAATCTGGCGCAGCGCCGTGGTCTTGCCATACCCGACAGGGGCACGGACCAGCACCACACGCGCTTGCTGGGCCTGGAGCGCCCGCTCGCAGATCGCCTGCCGAAGCACCTCGGATGGGCTGGCGACCGGTGGCGTGGTCTTGTTGACCATCACCCCTTGAAGTTGAACATCGCCCCAGGGCCCCGCACCGGCTGTGGGGACCGAGGATGCGGCAAGGGAATCGCCCATGTTGATGCCTTGTGAGTGATGAGACCCCAGGCGGCAGCGTGCTGCCTGAGGCCACCGCAGCCGGGGATATTGCGTTATTTCACGACAAGGCATCAGAGGGGTTTCACGCAGTTGCAGGCCCGCCAAATCGTCTGAAGTGACGATGTTGCCAAATGCAACGACTGCCTAAATTGCCTACACCTGCAGGAGTCTGATCCCATTGAGCGCATCACCTTCCGCAGGCAGGCAAACCGGTCCTGCGTACCGGTGAGATCAAGCATGAGGAGACATGCATGCGCGTTGTGAAGTCCGTGGGTCTGTCGACCCTCGTCTACCTGGCATGGAGCGCCCCGCTGCCTGCCCTGGCTGGCACCACTGACCTGGGTGATGGCCTGGAAGCCACCTGGTCACTCAATGCCTCGCTCACCGGCGGCTGGCGAACCAAGTCCCCCGACTCCGATCTGATCGGCCAGAACGATGGCGGCACCGGCTCGGCCTACACCGGCTCGGCCGACAAGAACTGGGGCAAGTGGAAGAACTTCAGCACCCTGGCACGTCTGGTCGGTGACGTGGACATCCACAAGGGTCAGTTCGGTGCCATGGTGCGTGCCAAGGCATGGGACAACTACCGCCTGAGCCACAAGTCCGTTCCCTTTGGCGCGGCCACCAATGACTTCGTGCCCGACACCAAACTCAGGGACGATGACTTCGACACCAACCTGTCCAAGTTCAGCGGGGTTGAGCTGCTGGACGCCTATGTCTATGGCGGCGTGGACCTCTCTGAAGACGCCCAGCTCAAAGTGCGTCTGGGACAGCACGTTGTCAACTTTGGTGAGAGCCTGTTTGTGCCCGGCGTCAACCAGTACCAGGTGCTGGACATCAATGCCTTGCGGCAATCGGGCACCCTGCTCAAAGAGGCCATCTTGCCGGTCCCGCAGATTTCGGCCAACCTGGGCCTGGGCGGTGGCTTGTCGCTGGAAGGCTTCTACCAGCTGCAATGGAAGCGCACCAGCATCGACGGCTGCGGCACCTTCTGGTCGCCGGCCACGGCTCTGAACTGCACCAAAGGCTCGATCCTGGTGAACCAGGATGTGGCCGGCTCAGACTCCTATCTCGGCTGGAACGGTGTACCCGGCCTGGGTGGCGCGAACTTCCGCTTCCCGCTGTCGGCCGACCGCGAAGGCTCGGACAAGAACCAGTTTGGCCTGGCCGCCAAGAAGATGGTCGAGGCCATCGACACCGAGTTCGGCCTGTACCACGTGCAGTACAACACCCACGTGCCCAACCTGTCCGGCGTGCGGGACAACAGCAGCGTGGCAGGCTCGGCCTACACCAACTCGCCCTCGCTGGGCTCGGTCTTCTGGGACTACTCGGCCGACAAGATCAAGGTGACGGGCCTGAGCGCATCGACCGTGGTCAACGGTTGGTCGGTCGCCGGCGAGATGAGCTACACGAAGGACTTCCCCGTGCAGATCAACTCGGTGGACGGCTTCTACGCGATGGTTCAAGGCCTTGGCCCCATGGCCTCGCGCTGGGGCTTCGCGGCGGCCCCGCTGGCTTCCGGCACCTACAACGTGGGCTATGACCGCAAGAACAAGACGCAATTCCAGTTCTCGACCTTGAAGCTGGTCTCCAATGTGCTGGGTGCATCGTCGGGCACCGTGATGGGTGAAGTGGCCTTCCAGCACTGGATGGGCATTGGCGATCCCTACAGCGGTGTGCGCTACGGCCGAGGCTTCGAATACGGCGCGGGCCCTCACGCGTCCTTTGGCGGCGCCTGCCCCGCAGCGGCAACCAACACCCGCAACTGCACGCAAGACGGCTACTTCACTTCCAACGCCTGGGGCGTGCGCGGCCTGGTGGAGCTGGAGTACCCCAATCTGATCGAAGGCTTTGTGGTCAAGCCCCGGCTCTTCCTGGCCAAGGACGTGCAGGGCTGGTCGGCCGACAGTGTCTTCAGCCAGGGGCGCCATGTCATCAGCCCGGGCGTCAAGCTGGACTACCACAAGCGCTATGCGGTGGACCTGAGCTACACGACCTTCAACGCCAACGCGCGCTTTGACAGCTTCCATGACCGCGACTTCCTCTCTCTGGTGTTGAGCGCCAGCTTCTAAAGAAGACCGATACCCGCTATGGAGACCCACTTCATGACTGACCTCATGCCTTCTCTCTCGCATACCCGCACCCTGGTGCTGACACTGGCCGGCATGCTGGCCATCGCCCTGACCGCATCCGGCAAGACCAGTGCCGAGCAACTCGAACGCCTGGGCAAGGACCTCACCCCCGTTGGCGCTGAACGCGCCGGCAACAAGGACGGCTCCATCCCCGCCTGGAGCGGCGGCGTCGTCAAGGCCCCTGCAGGCTTTGACCCCGGCAAGGGCTGGGCTGACCCCTTTGCCGCCGACAAGCCCCTGTTCACCATCACCGGCGCCAATGCAGACCAGTACAAGGACAAGCTGGCCCCGGGCCAGTTGGCTCTGCTCAAGCGCTACCCGACGTACAAGATGAACGTCTACCCGACGCGTCGCTCGGCGGGCTACCCCGATGCGGTCTACAACGCCATCAAGGCCGAGGCCGGCAAGATCGACACGGGCAATGATGGCGACTCGGTCCTGAACCTGTCCTCCAGCACGGTGCCCTTCCCGCTGCCCAACACGGGCGTCGAGGTGATGTGGAACCACGTGTTCCGCTACCGGGGCGACACCCTGATCCGCGATCAGACCGAGTTCCCCGTGCAGACCAATGGCGCTTTCACACCCGTCAAGCGCCATGAGGAAACCATCTTCGGCACCGGCATCAAGAACGCCAATGCCCTGTTCTACTTCCGCACCACCTACAAGGCCCCGTCCAACATCGCGGGCGAGGCCCTGCTGGCGCATGACTTCATCGACCAGGTCAAGCAACCCCGTGCGGCCTGGGTCTACAACCCCGGCACACGGCGCGTGCTGCGCGCCCCCGAGGTCGCTTACGACACGCCACGCAATGGCGTGGACGGGCTCTCAACGGTAGACGACTACGATGCCTTCAACGGCTCGCCCGATCGCTTCGAGTGGAAGCTGGTGGGCAAGAAGGAGATGATCATCTCCTACAACAACAACCGGCTCACCGACAAGAACCTCAAGTACAGCGACATCATCAAGCCGGGCACCATGAACCAGGATCTGGTTCGTTATGAACTGCACCGCGTGTGGGTCGTGGAAGGCTCGCTCAAGCCGGGCAAGAACCACGTCTACCGCAAGCGGGCCTACTTCATTGACGAGGATTCCTGGCAGATCGCCCATGCCGACCTGTACGACGGCCGCGGCGACCTCTGGCGCGTGCTGGAGGTGTTCGGCCTGCAGTACTACAACGCGCCAACCTACTTCATCGGTGGCTCGGCCCAGTACGACCTGCAATCGCGCCGTTATGTCTCCAGTGGCCTGACCAACGAGGAAAAGCCGCTTCAATTCAACGTCGCGCTCAAGCCCGCCGACTTCACGCCGGATGCCTTGCGCCGGATGGGGAACTGAGTCGTGAACAAGCTGTCTGCCCGTCTGTCATGGGGCGCGCTGCTGGTGGTGAGTGTCGCCGTGTCGGCCAGCGTGTCGCCACCTGATCCGCTGCCCCCTCACGTGGACCTGCTGCAGGCCCGCTCGCCCATCACCCACCACGGCCAGCGCAAGTTGCTGGTCGATGTGGCCAACACCGGCAAGCGCCTGGTGGCAGTGGGTGAGGCCGGCCTGGTGATGCTGTCGCAAGACGGGGGCGTCGCCTGGTCGCAGTCCCCCACCCCGACGTCGGTCATGCTCACCGCGGTTCATTTCCCCAGCGCGCAATCGGGCTGGGCGGTCGGCCACGATGGCGTCATCCTGGCCACGCACGATGGCGGCGTGACCTGGGCGCGTCAGTTCGATGGCCGCCAGGGCGATCAGCAGATGCTGGAAGCCGCACGTGCCCAACTGGCCAGGCTACCGGCCTCCCGCGCCGGCACGCCTGAGGCGCCTTCGAACCTGCGCATGGCGCTGGAAGACGCGGTGGCGGGCTCGCAAGCTGCCGTGGAAGCGGGGCCATCCCGGCCTTTGCTGGCCGTGCGCTTTGCCAATGACAAGACCGGCTTTGCGGCCGGCTCCTTTGGCCAGCTCTTCACCACCGACGACGGCGGCAAGCACTGGAGCTACATCGGCGATCGGCTGGACAACGCCGAAGGGCTGCACCTGAACGCCCTGACCCTGAGTGCAGACGGCCATGTCTACATCGCCGCCGAGGCTGGCACCGTCTTCGTGTCAACAGACATGGGGCGCAGCTGGACGCGCAGCAACACGGGCTACAAGGGGCATCTGTATGGGGTGCTGGCCCTGCCGGGCGACGCCCTGCTCGCCTATGGCTTCAACGGCCACCTGTTTCGCTCCACCGACGGCGGGCAGGCCTGGAAGCCGCTGCTGAGCCCGACCATGAAATCCATCGTGTCGGCCACCATGCTCAACGGTGCCGCCTTGCTGGTGGACGAAGAGGGCCAACTGCTGACCAGCCCTGACCAGGGCGAGAACTGGGCCTTGATGGGGCAGCGGCTGCCCGTGCGCCGCGTGGGCGCGATGACCCTGGTGCTCTCGACCTGGTCCAAGCCCCACGGCGCCCTGGCCTTTGACGTGCTCACCGTGGGCCTGGGCGGTGCCGACCGGCATGCCCTGCCCTGACTCGCCCAAACGGATCACAACCCGACACCATGACCTCTGCAACACCCACACCTGGCTCTTCACCCCCGCCATCCCGACTGGTGAACAAGGCCGAGCGCGCGCTGTTCAACCGCCGCCCCTGGTGGCTGGCCTTCTTCGCCATCGTGTCATGCCTGATGCTGTGGCAGGCCTCGCTGCTCAAGGCCGATGCCAGCTTCCAGAAGATGGTGCCCGGCAACCACCCCTTCGTGCTCAACAGCCTGCGCTTCATCAACGAGCTGCGCCCTTTGGGCAACACCGTGCGCATTGCCGTTGAAACCACGGACGGCGACATCTACAGCCGGGAGTACCTGGAAGTCCTGCGCAAGATCACGGACGAGGTCTTCTACATCCCCGGCATCGACCGCGGCAACCTGAAGTCCTTGTGGACACCCAACACCCTGTGGTTCGAGGCCACCGAGGATGGCTTGCGATCGGGCAAGGTCATCCCCGCCGACTTCAGCAGCATCTCGGTCAAGCAGGATGCCGCCATCGTGCGCGACAACGTGGCCAAAGCCGGGCTCGTTGGCACGTTGGTGGCCAACGACCACCGCTCCAGCGTGATCCTGGCGCCCTTGCTGGAGAACGACCCCGACACCGGTGCCCACCTGGACTATGGCCAGTTCTCCGAACGGTTGGAAGCGCAACTGCGCCAACGCTACGAGAGCAAGACCATCCGCATCCACATCGTGGGCTTTGCCAAGCTGGTGGGTGACCTGATCCACGGCGCGGCATCGATCGGCTTGTTCTTCCTGTTGACGGTGGGCCTCACCGCCATCCTCTTGTGGGCCTACTCGCGTTGCTGGCGCGTGACCCTGGTCACCATCGGCTGCTGCCTGCTGGCCGTGCTCTGGCACCTGGGCCTCATGCACCTGCTGGGTTTTGGCCTGGACCCCTACTCCATCCTGGTCCCCTTCCTGACCTTTGCCATCGGCGTGTCGCATGCCGTGCAGAACATCAACACCTTTGCCAGTGCAAGCGCACAAGGCGCCAGCAAGCTGAGTGCGGCCAAGGCCACCTTCGCCTTGCTGTTCGTGCCGGGTACGGTGGCCCTGCTGTGCGATGTGGTGGGCTTCTCCACCATGTGGATGATCGACATCGGCGTCATCCGCGAGCTGGCCATCAGCGCCAGCGTGGGTGTGGGCGTGATCATCTTCACCAAGATGTTCCTGCTGCCCATTGCCATGTCGTACGCGGGCATGTCGGCCCGTGGCCTGAAGGCCGCAAAGCGGCGCCAGGCCGGCCCGCATCGGCTGGGCCATGCCCTGGCCTCACTGGCCACGGGCTGGCGCGCCTGGGGCGTGCTGGGTGTGGCGGGCCTGGTGGCAGCCACGGGCTACGCCATGAGCCGCCAGCTCGAGATCGGCGACCTGGACCCCGGCGCCCCCGAGCTGCGCCCTAGCTCGGTCTACAACAAGGACATTGACTTCTTCGCCAGGCACTACGCCACCAGCACCGATGTGTTCGTGGTGATGGTCAAGACACCCGCGGGCGAATGCGGCGCCTACCCCACGGCCTCTACCGTGACGCAGCTGCAATGGGCGCTGGAAGAAACACCGGGCGTCCAGAGCACGGTGTCGCTGTTCGACTGGATGAAGCAGGTCATCGCCGGCACCTATGGCGGCAACCTGAAGTGGGCGGCGGTCACGCGCAACCGCTACATCTCCAACTCGGCCCACAAGGCCATCCCGCAGTCCTTCTACAACGACGATTGCTCGATGTTGCCGGTGGTGGCCTACCTGGCCGACCACAAGGCCGCCACGCTCAACCGCGTCGTCAAGACGGTCGAGGGCTTCGTCAGCAGCCACAGCGGCACCCATGTGGAGATCCTGATGGCCGCCGGCAACGCCGGCATCGAGTCAGCCACCAACGCGGTTGTGGAAAAGGCCTGGCGCCCCATGCTGTGGCTGGTCTACGCCATCGTGGCCGTGCTGTTGATGCTGGAATTCAGGTCGCTGCGTGTCACCCTGTGCCTGCTGATCCCGCTGGTCATCACCTCCATCCTGTGTGAGGCCGTGATGGCGGCGATGGGGCTGGGTGTCAAGGTCGCCACATTGCCGGTCATCGCCTTGGGCGTGGGCATCGGTGTGGACTATGGCATCTACCTCTACAACCGGCTGGAGCAGTACCTGCACCAGGGCCTGTCGCTGCCCGAGGCCTATCTGGAGACCATGAAGACCACCGGGCTGGCCGTGGCCTTCACCGGCATCTCGCTGGCCGCTGGCGTGGCCACCTGGGTCATGTCCGACATCAAGTTCCAGGCCGACATGGGCCTGCTGCTGACCTTCATGTTCTTGTGGAACATGATCGGCGCGGTGCTGCTCATCCCCGCCCTGGCCAAGGTCATGGGCCTGGGGCATGCCGTGGGCAAAGCCAACACCAGTGCGCCCTCCGCCTCGAAGCCGAGTTCAAGCACCCACCGCAAGTCATCCAGCCAGGTCACCAAGGCCGGCCCCGCTGACGACGAAGACCTCGCCTTGCAAACCAAGTGATGGCCACACACCATCCATCCGCCTGAAAGGCCCATCATGGACATTCAAGCCGCCGTCGTGCGCGAGCCCGGCCGGTTCACCATCGAGCACCTTGAGCTTGATGCGCCCCAGGGTGACGAGGTGCTGGTGCGCGTCATCGCCACCGGCCTGTGCCACACCGATATCGTGGCGCTGGACCAGCACCTGCCCTACCCGCTGCCCGGCATCCTGGGCCACGAGGGGGTGGGCGTGGTCCAGCGGGTTGGCCCACGCGTCGAGCACCTGATCCCTGGTGACCACGTGATCCTGAGCTTCGCGTCTTGCGGGCATTGCGCCAGCTGCCAGAGCGGCCAACCCGCGTACTGCCAGTACGCGCGCCAGCTGAACCTGGCCACGCGCCGCGCCGATGGCTCGTGCACGCACCATGCGGGCAGCCAGGCCGTGTCTGCGGGCTTCTTCGGCCAATCGTCGCTGGCCAGCCATGCGCTGGTGCATGAGCGCAATGCGGTGCGGGTGCCCAAGCACCTGCCGCTGGTTGACCTGGCCCCGCTGGCTTGCGGCGTGCAGACCGGTGCGGGCGGCGTGCTCAATGTGCTCAAGCCCCAGGCGGGATCGAGCCTGGTGGTTCATGGCCTGGGCGCAGTCGGCCTGTCGGCCATCATGGCGGCCAAGACAGTCGGCTGCACCCGCATCCTGGCGGTGGACCTGCATGCCTCCCGGCTGGACCTGGCCGCCGAGCTGGGTGCCACCGCCCTGATCCAGGCTGGTGACACGCCAAGTGATGCCCAGGTTCACGCACAGGTGCCCGGCGGCGTGGACTTCGCCATCGACGCCACCGGCGTGCCCGCGGTGATGGGCGCCGCCATCGCCTCCACGCACCGCACAGGCACCACCTTGATGCTGGGCATGGCCCCACCGGGCGCGAGCCTGAAGCTCAATGCTGCGCTGCTGCTGGGTGGGCGCACCATCCGCTCGTCCATTGAAGGCGACAGCGTGCCGGCGGTGTTCATCCCGCGCTTGATCGAGCTGCACCGCGCCGGCCTGCTGCCCTTTGACCGCCTGTGCCGGCACTACCCGCTGGATGCCATCAACGACGCCATCGCCGATTGCAAGAGCGGGCGCACCGTCAAGCCCATCATCGTGATGCCTGATGCCCATGCATGAGAAGGCGCCCCCTGTGCTGAACACCGCGCAAACGCAGGCGCTGCAAACCTGGCTGGGCCAGCATGTCGCAGGGGCACAAGGCCCCATGCACCTTACGCGCATCCATGGTGGGCAGTCCAACCCCACTTTTTTTGTGGACTTCCCCGAATGCGCGCTGGTGCTGCGCAAGCAGCCGCCCGGGCCCTTGCTGCCTTCCGCGCACGCGGTGGACCGCGAATACCGCATCCAGCGTGCGTTGGCCAACAGCGGCCTGCCCGTGCCGAAGATGCGGGCCTTTTGCGCAGACGCGCAGGTCATCGGCACGCCGTTCTACGTGATGGACAAGCTGGCGGGCCGCGTGATGTCCAGCCACGCGCTGCCCGAAATCGAACCCGCCCAACGCCAGGCCTACTGGATGGCCATGGCCGAAACCCTGGCCACCCTGCACAGCCTGGACTGGGCCGCACTGGGCCTGAGCGACTACGGCAAACCCGGCAACTTCTTCGCCCGGCAGATCGCGCGATGGAGCCGGCAATGGGCCGCCTCGCGCACCCGGGAAGACACCCACATCGAGCGCCTCATTGCCTGGCTGCCCGCGCACATCCCCAAGGGCGATGACACCCGCATCGCGCACGGCGACTTCCGTCTGGGCAACCTGATGTTCCACCCCAGTGAGTCGCGTGTGATCGCCGTGCTGGACTGGGAGCTGTCGACCCTGGGGCACCCGCTCGCGGATGCGGCTTACTCCGCCATGGCCTGGCACACGCCGCCCGCATCCTTCGATGGCCTGCTGGGCCTGGACTTGCAGGCCCTGGGCTTGCCCACACAGGCCGAGTACCTGGCGCACTACCACCGTTGCAGTGGGCGCCCAGATCGGGTGGCGCCCTTCCACCTGGCGTTCTCGCTGTTCCGCTTCGCGGTGATCCTGGAAGGGGTGCGTGCGCGTGCGCTGGCCGGCAATGCCGCCGCAGAAGATGCCGGCCGCGTTGGCGATCAAAGCGCCGCTTTTGCGCAAGCGGCCGTCCAGGTGCTGGACGGCGTTTGAGTTCAGCGGCTGCCCGCCACCTTGGGCGTTGACGGCACCGACAAGCACACCCCCAGCTCGCCGGCCACCTCCTCGCTGTGTTGACCCAGCCCAGGCGCATGCCGCGCGGGCGACGCCTCCCAGGCCGAGAAGCGCACCGGCGCGCCCACCTCGATGTAGGCGCCTTCCGTCGGGTGCTCGCGCTGCTGCAAGAGCCCGCTGGCCTTGATCTGCGGGTCATCGAGCAGGTCTTCGATCTCGTTGACACGCATGGCCGGCACATTGATTGTTTCCAGCAAGGCCAGCCACTCGTCGGTGCGCTTCGTCGGCGTGATCTCCGACATCAGCATGTACATCTGGTCCATGTTGCTGCGGCGGACAACAGGGTCCTTGAAGCGCGGCTCGCTCAGCACATCCCCTCGGCCTACCGCCTCGAAGAAGCGCACCCAGCGGTCGTCGAGATACGGTGCAATCGAGATCCAGCCGTCACGGGTGCGCATCGGCTGGCGAGCCGGGTCCAACTGGCGGGGATAGCGGGCTGACCCCGTCGGCGGCACGAAGGTATGGTCGAACAGGTGCTCCAGCAGGTTGAAGCTGGCCACCGATTCGAACATGGGCACCTCGACGAACTGCCCCTGCCCTGTGCGCAAGCGGTGCACCAGGGCCGCCGTGATCGCGTAGGCCGCGTGCAGGCCCGACACCTTGTCGGCCAAGGTCATGGGCAGATAGCGAGGGCGCGGTTGCCCATCGACATAGGGCAGCAAGGTCGCCACACCCGCTGCGGCCTGGATGATGTCGTCATAGGCTTGCAAGCCCGCGTAGGGGCCGCTCTGGTCAAAGCCCGTGCAGTGCAGGTAGATGATGTCCGGCCTGATGGCGCGAACGGCCTCGTAGCCAAAACCCAGCCTGTCCATGGCTTCTGCGCGGACGTTGTGCACGAAGACGTCGCTGCTTTGCACCAGCCTGCGCAAGGCTTCGCGGCCCGCTTCGCTGCGCAGGTCCCAGTCCACTGAACGCTTGCCTCTGTTCAGGCGCATGTGCAGTGGGCTCATGCCCGGCGTCTTGGGGGGGTGCCCCAGGATGCGGATGGTGTCCCCCCCGGTGGGCTCGACCTTGATCACATCCGCCCCCAGGTCCGCCAGCACCTGCGTGGCATAGGGGCCAAAGATCACCGTGCTGAGATCCGTGATGCGGATGCCTTCGAGCATGGCGGGCTGCTTCGGTTTGCTGTCCATGTTCCATTCCGTTGGGGGTTGATCTGCCGCGAATTCTTCAAGCCCACCTGAGCACGGTCAATCGTCGCATTTGACGAAGAAGCCTGCCTATTGATCACCCCGCCCGCATGGCTTGAATTCGTCGCAACGGACGATCGCCGCCAGCGCCCTCCACCATGACACTGCATGTCGCTATAGAGGAGAGGCCATATGAGCACACGTCCGCACACCGCATCCCTGAACGCGGCGCGCACCCCCGTCATCATTGGTGTGGGTGAGATCAGCTGGCGCCCCCAGGACCTCGCCGCCGGGCTGGAGCCGCTGTCCTTGATGGCGGCCGCGCTGCACGCCGCACAGACTGATGCATTGGAGAACGCACAGCCGCATGTGGGGGCGGCGCTCCTGCAGGCGGTCGATTCACTGGATGTGGTGTGCGAGCACTCCTGGCCGTACGAAGACGCGCCGGCCTTGCTCTCGGCGCGCATGCACATGGCACCTCGGCACCGTGCTTACGCCCAGGCTGGTGGTGAGTCGCCCGTTCGGCTGCTGCACGAAGCGGCCAGGCGCATTGCCGAGGGCGAGAGCGCCATTGCCGCCATCGTCGGCGCGGAGTCCAGCCACACCGTGGCCAGCGCGGCCAAAACCGGTACGCCCTTGAACTGGACCCCACGCGACCAGCACGCCAGCTTGCTCAGGGGCGCCGACATCTGCCACCCGATTGCCGTGGCCCACGGCATGGTGTCACCCGTACAGGTCTATGCCTTCTTCGAGAACGCCTTGACCGCCGCCACCTCACAGACGCCTCAGCAGGCCCAGATGGAATCCGGCACCATGTGGTCACACCTATCTGAAGTGGCCGAAGGCAACCCTTACGCCTGGCAGCGCCGGCGCCTTGCGGCCCAGGACATCATCACGCCCCATGAGCGCAACCGGCTGATCACCTGGCCCTATACCTTGTCCATGGTTGCCAACCCCCTGGTGAACATGGGCGCGGCCATCATCCTGACCAATCTGCAGCTGGCCCATGAGCTGGGCATCCCTGATGACAAGCTGGTGTACGTCCTGGGCGGCGCCCAGGCGCAGGAGTCGCGTGACTACCTGGCCAGAGCCAACTACTGGCATGTCCCGGCGCAGGAAGCTGTGCTGGAAGCGGCCAAGGACATCGCTGGTGGGGGGAGCCAACCCTTTCAGCACATGGAGCTCTACAGCTGCTTTCCCGTGGTGCCCAAACTGGCCAGGCGGGTGCTGGGCTTGCCGGCCGATGCCAGCCTGTCCGTCACCGGTGGCCTGAGCTACTTCGGCGGCCCGCTCAACAATTACATGAGCCATGGCACCGCGGCCATGGTGCGAGCCCTGCGCGCCAAGCCTGGCGACAAAGGGCTGCTTTATGGGCAAGGCGAGTACCTGACCAAGCACCATGCGGTGGTGCTGTCCACCGCGCCATCACCCCATGGCCAGCTGCAATCCGATGGTGGCGCCCAAACCCAGGCCGACGTGCTGCGCGGACCCGCTCCCCTGCTTGTTGCGCACCATGAGGGCCCAGCCCAACTCGAAACCCACACCGTCATCTTTGATCGCCAGGGCAAGCCGGAGTTTGGCACCGTCATCGCCCGCACGCCTGAAGGTGCGCGGCTGATGGCCCGCGTCCCGGCCGATGACCTGGTGACCATGGCCCGCCTCACCTCGCTGAGCAACAGCCCGGTGGGCTTGCAAGGCACGGTCGACGCCGGGCCCGAACAACGCCTGCACTGGCGTGTGGCCGCCTGATCCCTCTTTCTCACTCCACCATCAAGCGACATGGATTTCTGTCTCTCACCCCCACAGCGTGAACTGCAGGCACGAACCCGGCAGTTCATTGCAGAGCAGGTCATCCCCCTGGAAAGCGACCCACGGCGCACACCCCACGGGCCCACCGATGAACTCAGGCGGGCCTTGCAAGACCGCGCCCGCCAGGCCGGCCTGTTGACACCGCATGCAGCCACCAGCCTGGGTGGACTGGGCCTGAGCCACATCGACAAGGCCATCGTCTTTGAAGAAGCGGGCTACTCGCCACTGGGGCCCCTGGCCCTCAACATCGCCGCGCCTGACGAGGGCAACATCCACCTGATGGAACTGGTCGCAACGCCTGCTCAGAAAGACCGCTGGCTGGCCCCGCTGGTGGCGGGTGACATCCGCTCTTGCTTCTGCATGACCGAGCCGGCACCCGGCGCAGGCTCGGACCCCAGCATGCTGCAAACCCAGGCCAGGCTGGCAGGCGACCACTATGTGATCCGGGGCACCAAGATCCACATCACCGGCGCCGTTGGTGCCGGGGTGGGCATCGTCATGGCCCGCATGGAAGACGGCTCGGCCACGATGTTCCTCGCCGACATGGACCAGCCCGGCATCCGCATCGAGCGGCAGCTGGACGCCTTGGACTCGTGCTTCGCCGGTGGCCACGCCATTGTGCATTTCGAGGGCCTCAAGGTCCCTGCAGCAAACTGCCTGGGCACCATCGGTCAGGGCTTTCGTTATGCCCAGGTGCGCCTGGCGCCAGCCCGCCTGACCCATTGCATGCGCTGGCTGGGGGCGGCACGGCGCGCCCATGACACGGCCGTGGCCTATGCGCGCGAGCGCGAAGCATTTGGTCAGGTACTGGTGCGCCACGAGGGTGTCGGCTTCATGCTGGCCGACAACGAGATGGACATGCACGCCGCCCGGCTGACCATCTGGCACGCGGCCTGGGTACTGGATCAGGGTGAAGATGGCGGCCACGAATCCAGCATGGCCAAGGTGCTGTGCTCGGAAGCACAGTGGCGCGTGGTGGACCGCTGCGTGCAGGTGCTGGGTGGCCGGGGTGTCACCGACCTGAGCATCGTGGCGACCATCTTCCGCGACATGCGGGCCTTCCGCATCTACGACGGCCCCAACGAAACGCACCGCTGGCGCATGGGCCGCCGCATCGCCAAGGGAGGCACCACATGAGCACACCCGGCCCCAGCTTCTCCTTGAACGGACGCACGGCCCTGATCACCGGCGCCTCCAGCGGCCTGGGCCTGCACAGTGCCTGGACGATGGCCCGCGCAGGCGCCCGCGTCATGCTGGCGGCACGCAGGCTGGCACGTCTGCAAGGCCTGGTGGCCGAGATGCAGCAGCAGGGCCTGCAGGCTCATGCCGTCGAGATGGACGTCAGCTCGGCCTCATCGGTGGCGGCGGCCTTTGAAGAGGTCGCGCAGCGTTGGGTGGCACCAGACGTCGTTGTCAACAACGCCGGCCTGGCAACGTCGGCCCCTGCCCTGTCGCAGACCGAGTCCCAATGGGATGAGGTCATGGACACCAATCTGAAAGGCGCCTGGCTGGTCGCCACCGAGGCCGCGCGCCATCTGCAGCAGGCAGGGCGTGGCGGCTGCATCGTCAATGTGGCTTCCATCCTGGGCTTGCGCGTGGGAGGTGCCGTGGCGCCCTACTGCGCCTCCAAGGCGGGCCTCATTCACCTGACCAAGGCGCTGGCACTGGAATGGGCCCGGTACGGCATACGCGTCAATGCCCTGGCACCGGGTTACATCGAAACCGACTTGAACAGCGGTTTTCTGCAAAGCGATGCGGGGCAGCGGCTGCAGAGCCGGATTCCGCAGAGGCGGTTTGGCCAGCCCGGTGACCTGGATGGGCCGCTCTTGCTGCTGGCTTCGGATGCGGGGGCCTATATGACGGGGGCGGTGCTGGCGGTGGATGGGGGACATCTGGTCAGCACGCTTTGACGTTTCTGCTTGTGTCGGTTTTGCTTGGCGTCTTGCTGAGGTTGAGGCGCTTTCTCAGTGCAGCGCGAGGCGCGGACCGAGTCGGTATTTGGCCAGGCTTCATGTTGGTGGTCCCGCTTTGCAAGCGGGACTGCCTTGCGGTGCTCGCAAAGAAGTGGCGCCGGGGAACTCGCTGCGCAGACGCTGTCTGCTTCGCTCGAACAACCCCGGCGAGTCAGTTCACGATGCGCGCTACGCGCGCCCACTTCTTTGCTCCGCTCCTCAGCACCACCAAGGCGCCCAGCCAAATACCGCCTCAGTCCTTCTTGCGCCCCGCTTGATGCAGGCGACGTTGGTTTCGCGTGCGACGGCTTGACGCTTAAGCTGCGTCAAAGCAAGGGCCCATGCCTATCTCGGCCCAACAACCTTCGCGTACCAAGAGCAGGTCGGAAAAGGGTTGAGGTGGCATCTGGCCGGGCGCCTTGGGGACGCCGCGCAGCGCAGGGCAGTCCTGCCTTTGGCAGGACCGTCAACATGAAGCCCGGCCAGATGCCACCTCAACCCCCGACCTGCGGAAGCACCGCCAAAGCGCCCACTCTCAGCACGGCAAACCAAAAGCAGAAGAGCGGCAAACCGAAAATGCAAAAAAGACCGGTGCGTCCGACAACACACCGGTCAAGCCGTCACGAGGAGCGACATGCAATGAAAATCTGAACTTCAATGAGTATCTGAATATCAACCAGCCTTGAACACGGGCTCACGCCGCGCCAGGAACGCGCTCACCCCTTCCACAAACGACGCCCGGTCAATCAACTCCCGCTGGCGCTGCGCCTCATAGTTCAACTGCTCACTCAAGCCGTTGACCAGCGCTGCCGCCACCGCCGCCCGCGTCTCCACCACTGCATGGGGCGGCAGTGCCGCCAGGCGCTTGCACAGCCCCCTGGCCTGGGTATCAAGGTAGGCGTCGTCACACACCTCCCAGATCAAGCCCCATTGCTGCGCCTGCTCGGCCGACAGGCGGTCGCCCAACAAGGTCAGCGCCGTCGCCCGCACCCGCCCCAGCTGCTGCGTGAGAAACCAGCTGCTGCCCAGATCCGGCACGATGCCCAGCTTGGGCATGAAGGGCAGATAGAAGTAGGCCGAGCGCGCCGCGATCACCACATCGGCCGCCAAGGCCAGGCCCACGCCGGCACCGGCCGCCACCCCGTTGAGCGCTGACACCACCGGCACCGACATGGACTGCAAACGCAAAATCAAAGGGTTGGACAACACCATCATGGTGTCGGCCGTGCGTTGCCCCAGGCTGCGGGTGTCGCCCTCTGCCGCTTGCATGCCATTGAGGTCGGCGCCGACACAAAACGACTTGCCCTCCCCGATCAGCAGGACAGCCCTGACACTGCGCTCGCGCTCGATGCGCTCCAGCAGTTCCAGCAGGCCCTGCTGCATCTCCTCGGACAAGGGGTTCATCCTGGCCGCATTGGCCAGGTAGATGACGCCCACATCGCCATCTTGTTCATAACGTACCGCACTGGTCATCTCTGGCTCCCTGCTTGATGCCGTCACAGCCGTTCAACGATGGTGACATTGGCCAGGCCACCACCCTCGCACATGGTCTGCAAGCCGTAGCGCCAGCCGCGCTGCTCCAGCACGTGCAGCAAGGTCGTCATCAAGCGGGTACCTGAAGCCCCCAAGGGGTGGCCCAGGGCAATGGCCCCGCCATTGACATTGAGGCGATCAGGGTTGGCGCCCAGCGCCTTCTGCCAGGCCAGCGGCACCGATGCAAAGGCCTCGTTCACCTCGTAGGCATCGATGTCATCCAGGCTGAGGCCGCAACGCTTGAGCGCAAGCTGCGTGGCCGGGATCGGTGCCTCCAGCATGATGACCGGGTCGTGCCCGATGACCGTCATCTGGTGGACACGCGCCAGGGGCTTGACGCCCAGGGCCTTGAGCCCCCGCTCGTTGACCACCATCACGCCACTGGCGCCGTCGCAGATCTGGCTGGCCGAGGCCGCCGTCAGGCGCCCCCCCTCCTGGATCAGCTTGACCGAGGCGATGCCCTCCAGCGAGGCCTCGAAGCGGATGCCTTCGTCCACCGTGGTCAGCTCATCGGGGCAGTGGCCTTCGGCCATGCGCACCGCCACGGGCAGCACTTCTTCTTCAAAGCGGCCCAACCTGGTTGCTTCGATCGCGCGGCGGTGGCTGAGGTAGGCATAGGCATCCAGCTCGTCCTTGCTCAGCTCGTACTTGCGGGCGATCTGCTCGGCACCCGCGAACTGGCTGAACTCCACGCCGTCATAGCGCTTGTGCATGCCGGGGCTGACATAAAAGCCCATGTTGTTCTTGGCCGGCAGCGTCATGGACGTGCCCATGGGCACGCGCGACATGCTCTCCACCCCCGCGGCAATCACCACATCCATCGTGCCTGACATGACGGCCTGGGCCGCAAAGTGCAGTGCCTGCTGCGAGGACCCACATTGCCGATCGACCGAGGTGCCGGGCACAGACTCAGGCAAGCAGGACGACAGGACGGCATTGCGCGCCACATTGCAGGCCTGCTCGCCAATCTGACCGACACAGCCCATGATGACGTCGTCGATGAGGGTCGGATCGGCACCCGTGCGGGCCACCAGGGCATCCAGCACCTGCGCGGCCAGATCCGCAGGATGCCAGCCGGACAGGCGGCCAGCGCGACGACCACCCGGTGTACGGGCAGCAGCAACAATATAGGCTTCAGACATGATGTTTGATGTGTGCGTTAAGTTGGGGGATAGCAGCCGGCGGCTCAGCGCGGTGGCATGCGGATGGCGCCATCCAGCCTGATGCAGGCACCGTTGAAGTAGCCATTGGTGATCAGCTGTTCAGCCAGCGAGGCGAACTCATCGGGCTCGCCCAGGCGCTTGGGGAAGGGCACCGATTCGGCCAGTGCAGCCTTGACGTTCTCTGGTGCGCCTTGCAGCAAAGGCGTGTTGAAAATGCCGGGCAGGATGGTGTTGACGCGCACGCCTTCACCCATCAGGTCGCGGGCGATGGGCAAGGTCATGCCCACGATGGCGGCCTTGGAGGCCGAGTAGGCCGCCTGCCCCATCTGCCCGTCTTCCGCCGCCACCGAGGCCGTGTTGACGATCACGCCCCGCTCCCCATCGGCCAAAGGCGGCAAGCTCAACATGCCAGCTGCCGACTGGGCAATGCAGCGAAACGTGCCCACCAGGTTGATCTGGACGATGCGGTCGAAGTTGAGCGAAGGGAAGTGGCGGATCTCGCCTGTGGCCTTGTCCCGGCTGGCCGTCTTGATGGCATTGCCGGTGCCCGCGCAGTTGACCAGCACCCGCTCCTGGCCATGCGCCGCACGGGCACGCGCCAGGGCTTGGCTCACATCCTCCTCGCTGGTGACGTCCACCGGGCAAAAGATGCCGCCGAGTTCACGCGCCAGGGGCTCACCCAGGTCGGCATTGAGATCGAAGATGGCGACTTTCACGCCGCAAGCAGCCAGACGTCGGGCCGTGGCCGCGCCCAGGCCGGATGCGCCACCGGTCACGATGGCAGAAACGGAAGCATCAAGTTTCATGGAGGTCCTCAAATGGGGTGGATGAGCGTCGCCGTCGAGGGGGTCAGCGGCCGTGGTAACGGGCACCGTCCCGCGCCATCTCGCGCATGCGGGGCGTGGCCTGGTAGGCCGGGCCGAGGTGGGCATAACGGTCGCACCGCGCCACCACCTCGGTGAGGCCCAGCCAGTCCGCGTACTTCAAAGGCCCACCCAGGTAGGCCGGGAAGCCCAAACCCAACAACATGGCCGTGTCCAGCTCGGCCGGGGTCTCGACCACGCCTTCCTCCAGCGCATGGGCGGCCTCCACGATCAGGGGCAGCATCATCCGGTCTTCCACTTCAGATGCCTCAAAGCGTCGCCCACCCGATGGCTGGATCGCTGCCAGCAAGGCATGGGCCTCGGGCGCGTGCTGCTTCTGCAGTCGCCCACCCTCGCCCGCCACATACTGGTAGAAGCCACTGCCGCTCTTTTGGCCGTAGCGCTTGTGGTCGACCAGCAAGCGCACGGCATTGGCCGCCACCGGCTTCATGCGCTCGGGGTAGCCTGCTGCGATGACCTCAGCCACATGCACGCTGGTGTCCATGCCGACCACGTCCTGCAGGTAGGCAGGCCCCATGGGCCAACCAAAGGCTTCCATCACCTTGTCGACCTCTTCAAAGTCCGCACCATCGGCAATGAGTTGCAGGAAGCCGGCGACATACGGCGTGATGAGGCGGTTGACCAGGAAGCCCGGGCAGTCCTGCACCACGATCGGCGTCTTGCCCATGGCCACGGCCTGCGCCACCGCGGTGGCGACGGCCTCGTTGCTGGAGCGGCTGCCCTTGACGATTTCCACCAGGGGCATGGCGGGCACCGGGTTGAAGAAGTGCATGCCCACCAGGTTCTCGGGCCGCTGCAGGGCGCTGGCGATGTCATCGATGCGCAAGCTCGACGTGTTGGAGGCGATGACCGTGTCCGGGCGAACCACACCCTCCAGCGTCTTGAGCACCTGCTGCTTGATCTCCAGGCGCTCGATGATCGCCTCGATCACCATGTCGACCTGGCCCAGCCCCTCATCGTTCAGGCGTGGCTGGATGGCAGCCTGCACCTGATCGGCGGCGGACTGTGTCAGGCGGCCCGCCTTGACCTGTTTGGCCAGCAGCTTACTGGCTTCGGTCAGGCCCAGATCAAGCTGAGCGGGCGAGATGTCCTTCAAGACCACGGGTGTACCGCGCAGCGCGTTCACATAAGCGATGCCGCCGCCCATGATGCCGGCCCCGAGCACGCCAAGTTGCTTGACGGGCCTGGCCTGGCCGGTGAACTGGCGGCCGCGCTTCTTGACGATCTGGTCATTGAGGAAGAGCTGCACCAGCGAGCTGGCGGCCTGCGTCTTGGCCACACGCCCGAAAGCCTGCGCCTCCAGGGCCAGGGCCTGCGAACGGTCCACCCGGGAGGCCTGGGCCATCATCTCCACGGCGATCGATGCCGCAGGTTGATGGGCTGCAGCCAAGCCCTGCGCCTTGAGGTGAGCCGCATCGAAGATGCCCTTGAGCTCATCGTCCTGCAAAGCCACGGGCGCCTGCTTGCGCCGTTGAACAGCGCGCCAATCGCGTTGCCCGGACATCGCCTCCTCCAGGACCGCCAGGGCCCGTGCGCGCAACTCGGTGGGCTCGCACAATTCATCCACGACGCCCGCAGCCAAGGCGGCCGGACCCTTGGCGGGCTTGCCGCTCACCACCCAGTCCGTGGCCACGGCAGGCCCCGCGATGCGGCACATGCGCACGGTGCCACCAAAGCCCGGGAACAAGCCCAGCTTCACCTCCGGCAGCCCCACCTGGGCAGCCGTTGACATCACGCGGTAGCTGGCAGACAGGGCCAGCTCCAGCCCACCACCCAGCGCGAAGCCATTGATGGCCACCACACTCGGAAAGGGCAGATCGTCAAAGGCCACGAAGATGTCGTTCTTCTTGAGCACGTCTGCCGCGATCTCCTCGGCCGTCTGCTTGAAGATGCGATCAAATCCCTTGATATCGGCGCCCACGATGAAGACGTCCTTGGCACTGGTGATCAGCACCCCTTTGATGCCCGAGACCGCCGACAGGATCTCGGTGACCTGCCGGAACTCCGTGACCGTCTGCGTGTCCAGCTTGTTGATGGCGTCTTGCTTGGCGTTGAAGCACAGCTCGACAATGCCACCATCGAATCGCGTCAGTTGAATGTTCTGGCCGTCAAACACGGGTAGGCTCCTCTTGGGGTGTGATGGGCCATCCCGATGACGGCCTGTTGATGCTGCCCACTGTAGGCAGCGGGGCGGCGGGGGTACATCGTCGAAAGTGACGAATCTGGCCTGACCTCAAGCCATCCAGTTGCGCGCGATGTCCAGGCGTTCCTGGCACTCGGCCACCATGCGCTGGATCAAGGCTGCACAGGTGGGCACGTCGTCAATGAGGCCGATGCATTGGCCGGCGCTCACCACGCCCCCATCGACCTCCCCCGTGATCAGGGCCTCGCGCCCGCGCACCCCCATGACCAGCGGCTTGACGTCATCGAAGCTGCAACCGCCCGGGCGGCGCTCGATCTGCACCACCTCGTCGGCAATCGCGTTGCGAAAGACACGGGCCGTGTTCTTCAAGGTCCGGAAGATCAGAGCCGTATCGCGTTCGCTGCCCTGCACCAGCGCCTGCTTGATGTTGTCGTGGATGGGCGCTTCCTGGGTCACGCAAAAGCGCGTCCCCATGTTGACGCCCTCGGCACCCAGCACCAACGCGGCCGCCATGCCCCGGCCATTGGCGATGCCGCCCGAGGCGATCACCGGGATCTTCAGCTTCATGGCTGCAGCGGGGATCAGGATCAGGCCGCCCACATCGTCTTCACCGGGGTGGCCCGCGCATTCGAGCCCATCGATGGAGACCATGTCCACGCCATTGCGCTCGGCAGACAAGGCATGCCGGACCGTGGTGCACTTGTGGATGATGGTCACGCCATGGCGCTTGAACTCGTCGACAAACTCCTTGGGGCTGTTGCCGGCGGTCTCCACCACCTTGACACCGCCCTCGATGATGGCGCGCACATACTCGGCATAAGGTGGCGGCTTGACCGAAGGCAGGATCGTGAGGTTGACGCCAAAGGGCTTGCCCGTCATGGACCGGCAGCGCTCGATCTCGGCCCTCAAGGCATCGGGGGTCGGCTGGGTCAGCGCGGTCAGGATGCCCAGCCCCCCAGCATTCGACACCGCCGACGCCAACTCGGCCAGGCCCACCCATTGCATGCCACCCTGGATGATGGGATAGGCGATGCCCAGTTGTTCAGTCACTCTGGTCTTCATACGGTTTCTTTCCTTGAATGGGCGTAAAGCGCATCGGCCTCCACGGCCCGGGCCCGCAGCCAGCGGGATGGCACAAACCTGCTGCCCAGGCGGACGCCCAGGCGCTCGCATTGCTCGATGAAGTGGCCCAGGCCCAGCGTGTCGATGTAGGACAGCGGCCCGCCGGTCCAGGCCGGGAAGTCCAGGTCCAGGACCGCCGCCACGTCCAGTTGAGCGGGCTCGTCGACCACGCCCTCTTCCAGGCACCGCGCAGCTTCCAGGGCCGCAGCCGTCAACCAGGCCGCACGCAGGTCGTCGATCGACAAATTGCCATCTCCCGGTCGGTGCGCTGGCGCCCCATCTCGCTCGGGCAGGCGGGCCAGGCCAACCTGCCTGGCCGCGTTGCGGCTCATGGCCGGGGGCACGCCTTCGGCCAGTTGGGCTCGCCATTCATCATCCAGCGCCTTGCTCAATCGGCTGGCCAGCAGGGCATCCAGATCGGTGCGGTGGCCCTCTCGCCGCGCCTGCAGCACCCGGGGCGCATTGACCATCAAGGTCCTCAGGCGGTTACGCGCCACATGCCCTGTCAGCAAGGCGCTGAAGTGCCGTGCTTCACAGGTCAAGGCCCGGTCCATGGGCAACTGCGTGCCCTCATAGACACACGAGAGGATGGCCAGCGGCGCGGGCTCGTTGTCATGGGTTTCCATCCTCACCCTGGCCAGCCCCAGCCCAAAGCTCTTGAGGGCATGCGATGCCATGGCACCCGCACCACCAGGCACGGTGTAGCCCTTGACATCCCATGGTTGAGCCGCATGCTGGTTGGCCAGCACCCAGTGCCGGGCCGCCCTGACGATCTCGTCCAGCGGCTTCAAGGCATGCACCAGCCCCAGTGACAAGGCCTCTTGCGGCGCCACGCAACGCCCGCTCAACAACAGGGGAAGGGCCTGCGGGATGCCGATCAAGCGCGGCAAACGCTGGGTGCCACCGCCGCCAGGCAGCAAGCCCGCCCGGACTTCGGGCAAACCGATCAGGGCCTCGCTGTTGTCTGCCAGCACGCGGTAGTGGCAAGCCAGGCTCAACTCCAAGCCGCCACCCAAGGCATCACCATTGATGGCCGCGGCCACCGGCCGCCCGCATTGCTCCAGGGCGCGCAAGGCCCGTGCAAAAGGCATCAGGATGGCTTGAACATCCAAGGCCGACATGCCCGACTCATGCACCTGCAACAGGTCCGCGTGGTCAGCCCCTGATGAAAAGCAGCCAGGCTTGTCGGAGGTGATGATGACACCCCTGATGTCCGTCCGCGCTCGAATGAAGTCGACTGCGGCGCAGAAGTCGGCCATGAAGCCGGCGGTGAAGACGTTGGCGTTGCGCTCGGCCACGTCCAGTACCAGCAAGGCCACGCCCTCCGCGTCGACCGACAGCCGCACGTTGTCCCATGTCTGTATCTCCATGCCCATCACACTCGCTCCATCACCAAGGCAGTGGCCTGCCCTGCCGCCGCACACAACGTGATCAAGGCTGTGTTCAGATCACGCCGCTCCAGTTCATCCAGCGCGGTCCCCAGCAAGATGGCACCGGTGGCACCCAGTGGGTGCCCCAGCGCAATCGCGCCACCATTGACGTTGACCTTGTCCGCCTCCACACCCATCTCGCGCATGTAGCAAAGCGGCACCACGGCAAAGGCTTCGTTGACCTCGAAGAGGTCGATGTCGGCCACGCGCATGCCGCAACGCTGCAAGGCCTTGCGGCTCACGGGCATGGGCCCGCCCAGGCTCAGCAAAGGCTCGGAAGCCCCGCTGAGCACCGCACGCACACGGGCCCTGGGCCGCAGCCCCGCCTTGTGCCCGAACGCGGCGCTGCCCATCAGCACGGCGCAGGCCCCATCGACAATGGCGCTCGAATTGCCGCTGGTGTGCAGGTGCGCAATGGCGGCCAACTCCGGGTAACGCCGCAAGAGGATGTCGTCATAGCCGGCCGCGCCCAGCGCCTCGAAGGCGGGCTTGAGGCGAGCCAGGTCTGCCAGCGTGGTCCGGGGCCGCACGGCCTCATCGTGCTGCAGCAGCGGCTGCCCCAGAAGGTCCAGCAAGGGCAACAGCGATTGACTGAAGTGACCATGGGCTTGCGCATGGGCCGCGCGGCGCTGGCTTTCCACCGCATAGGCATCCAGCTCGGCCCGCTCCAGCCCGGCACGCGTGGCCATCAGGTCGGCCGCCACCCCGTTGGGGATATAGGGGTGGCGGCGCCCCACCGCAGGGTCGGTGTAGCTCGCACCACCGTCGCAGCCAATCGGCACGCGCGACATGGACTCGACCCCACCACCGATGACCGCCTCAGCCTGGCCCGAGCCGATCAGGGCGCAGCCCATCTTCACGGTGTCCAGCGCCGATGTGCAAAAGCGGTTGAGTTGATAGCCCGCGATGGCCTCGCTGTACCCGGCCTCCAGCAAGGCCGTGCGCGTGATGTCGGCACCTTGCTCGCCAACCGGCATCACCACGCCCAGCCCGACCTCGTCGATCAGGTCCGTATCCCATGCCTGTCGTGCCTGCAAGCCACTCAGCACGCATGCGGCCAGCCGCACGGGCGTGACTTCATGCAGCGCCCCATCGGGCCGGCCTTTGCCGCGCGGGGTGCGCACATGGTCGTAAACATAGACGTCGTTCATGAGCCTCCAGGCTGTCGATCTGCTTCGAGTCAGTCTAGAAAGCACGCGGTGCTCACGCATCGTCGGAAGCGACGGAAATCGCACGTGCCACCACTCAGGTATTGCACGTAGAGACGGGGCGATGGACGAGGCAGACAATGCCCTTCACACCCAGAAGAAATCAACTTGCAGGAAGCACCATGGGCACCCTCTTCCCGCTGCAATGTCCTGTCGCGGCCCCCTCTCAAGCACCGGCCGAGGCCGTCAACCCAGCGCACCCGCCCAACAAGGCAGATGCGTTAAACGCAAGCTATACGCAGGTGCTGAGGGCCACCGCATGCGATCGCATCCGGCAGGCCATCAGTGCGAAGTTGATCCTGGTGCGCGCACCCGCCGGCTATGGCAAGACCACGGCCATGCAGCAAGCCCGCATCTGCCTGGAAGAAGAAGGCGTGGCCACGGCCTGGCTGACGCTGGATCGCTCGGACAACGACGTGTCCCGCTTCCTCAAAGGCTTGAGTGATGCCGTGGCACGCCTGACCACGGAGACCGACGACGATCGCGCTCAAGCCGATGTGCTCAACGTCCTGGCCGATCACAGCTCGCCTTTTGCCTTGTTCCTGGACGATTTCGAGTGCATCCAGGAACAGGCTGTGCTGGGACTGGTGCGCGAGATGCTCGACAGGCTGCCGCGCCGAGGCCAGATCGTCATTGGCTCACGCAGCCTGCCCGATCTGGGCCTGGGCCGCCTGCGGGCACGTGGCCAGCTGACCGAGATCGACGCGGAGCATCTGCGCTTCACGCTGGAAGAGACGCGCCTGTTCTTCCAGTTGCGCAAGTTGACCAACCTGCCTGCAGCGGCCATCACCCAGCTGCATGAGAAGACCGAAGGCTGGGTGGCCGCGCTGTGGCTGGCGTCCATGGCCCTGGAACGCCGCGGGCAGAGCGCCGACTTCATCGAGCGCTTCTCTGGATCGAACCGGGCCATTGCCGACTACCTGGCCGAAGACGTGCTGTCGCGGCAAAGCGAGGACGTGCGCAGCTTCCTCTTGCGCACCAGCGTGCTCAGGCAGCTGCATGCACCGCTGTGCCAGGCGCTCAACCCGAGGTTGGACTGCGCCCGCATCCTGGAGCAGCTCGATACGGCCAACCTTTTCCTCAACCCCATCCATGACGGCCCCAGCACCTTGCCCTCATGGCGCTATCACAGCCTGTTTGCCGACTTCCTGCGCAACCAGCTGATGCGTGAACAACCGGAAGAATGCTCCCGTCTGCACCTGGCGGCTTCCGCCTGGTATGAATCCAACGGCCATCCCGTCCAGGCGATCGACCACGCCATCGAGGGTGGCGACTTCCCACATGCCCTGACCCTGCTGACACCCTGGGCAGACCAGTTCCTGGCCAACGGCCGGTTGCGGCTGCTGTCACGTTGGTTTGCCTTGATTCCCAAAGAATCCCTGCGCGCCAACCCGCGCCTCATGGCCGTGTCCGTGTGGACGATCTGCTTCACACAAGGGCCCTGGCAGGCCATGCCGCAACTGGAGCAGGCCTTGCTGGTGGGCGGCCAGGACGCCGATGTGCGCGCCAACATCAGGGCCCTGCACCCGCTCTTGCTGGCCATGATGGACCGCTACGAGGAGGCCTACCGCATCGGGCGCGAATCCCTGGCCGAGCTGCCCAGCGGCAAGCCCTTTGCCGACAGCGTGCTGACCAATGCCATGGCCAATGTGGCCTCCGTGATGGGGCATCACCATGAAGCCCATCGCCTGCTGGACAGCGCCCGCTCCACACAAGGCACCAGCACCTTTGTGCGCATCTACACCGAATCCATGGAAGGCCTGCTGGACCTGCAGGAAGGTCGCCTGCGCCAGGCCACGGCACGCTTTCGCCTGGCCGCCACGGGCGAGCACAAGACCGGCTACAACCACACCAATGGCCATGCCTGGGCCGGCGTCTTCTATGCCGCCGTGGTGTACGAGACCAACCAGCTCGATGAGGCCGAGCACCTGCTCAACATCTACCTGCCATTGGCGCGCGATGTGGGCCTGCCCGATCACATGATCCTCAGCCACGTGCTGCGCTCGCGCATCGCCTTCCACCGGGGCGACATCGACGCGGCCTTTCATGTGCTGACCGAGCTGGAGTACCTGGGCCACCACCGTCAGCTGCCGCGGGTGGTGGCCAGCGCCAAGCTGGAGCGCGCCCGCATGCTCTTGCTGCAAGGGCATGCACAGGTCTCGCGTGACGAGCTGGACCGGGCCAATGACCAGGCACTGTGGTCACGCGTGTCTCGCCAACGGCTGCCCGCCCAGGAGCTGGAGGACCTGCAACTGGGCCACCTGCGCTGGGAGATCACCTTCGGTGACCCCGCCCGGGCGCTGCTCAGTGCGCACGAGGACATCCAGGATGCGCTGGAGCGCACCCGCCATGGGCGGGTCCTCAAGCTGCGCGTACTCAAGGCCCTGGCCTTGCAACGCAGCGGCAACCTGCCCGCGGCCATGGACACCTTGCTGGACGTGCTGCACCAAACCTGCCAGGAAGGCTTCATGCAGCTGATCCTGGATGAAGGCCAGGCGGCGGCGGCCCTGTTGCACCGCTGTTATGCCCACCTGCAAGGTGAGCCCACGGGCCGCCGCCAGCTCACGGACGACCCCATCTTCCACGAACACCTGCAAAGGCTGATCAAGGCTGCAGGCCCTGCACCAGCCATGGAGGGCGAGTCCGCCATCAAGCCAGGTGAGGCGCTGTCAGAGCCCTTGACGCGCAAGGAGATCCGCGTGCTGCAGTTGCTGGCCGAGGGCTACTCCAACAGCGCCATGGCTGAAAAGCTCTTTGTGTCTGACAGCACCGTGCGCACCCACCTGCGCAACATCAACATGAAGCTGGGGGCCCACAGCCGCACACAGGCCGTGGCCATCGCACGCAAACTCGCGGTGATCCGCTGACGACCTGCAAGACGCAGCGGGCTGGCCCTCCCGAACCAGCCCCTGTCATCACAGTGACCGGGCGATCACCTCTTTCATGATCTCGTTGGTGCCGCCATAAATGCGCTGCACACGCGCATCGGTGTACATGCGGCCGATCATGTACTCGTTCATGTAGCCGTAGCCGCCAAACAGCTGCAGGCACTCGTCGATCACCCGGCCCTGCGCTTCCGTGGTCCAGAGCTTGGCCATCGAGGCGGTGGCCGTGTCCAGCGTGCCGTCCACCAGCCGCGTGATGCACTGGTCCACAAAGGCCCGGCCCACGGTGATCTGCGTGGCCACTTCGGCGAGCTTGAACCGGGTGTTCTGGAAGTCGCCAATGGGCTGGCCGAAGGCCTTGCGATCACGCACATAGTCCAAGGTGGCCTCATACGCGCCTTCCATGGCGGCCAAGGCATTGACCGCGATGATCAGGCGTTCGTAAGGCAGGTCACCCATGAGCTGGTAGAAGCCTTTGCCCTCGACCTCGCCCAGCAGATTGCAAGCCGGCACCTTGACCTCGTCAAAGAACAGCTCGGAGGTGTCCTGCGCTTTCAGGCCGATCTTGTCCAGCACGCGGCCCACGCTGTAGCCTGGGCAGCCTTGCGTCTCCACGATCAGGATGGAGGTGCCTTTGGCACCCTGGGTCGTGTCGGTCTTGGCCACCACCAGCACCAGGCCGGCCAGGAAGCCATTGGTGATGAAGGTCTTGGTGCCCGACAACACATAGTGGTCGCCCTCGCGTTGCGCGCGGGTGCGGATGCCCTGCAGGTCAGACCCCGTGCCGGGCTCCGTCATCGCGATGGCGCCCACCAGCTCGCCACTGGCCATGCGCGGCAGGAAGCGGCGCTTTTGCTGCTCGGTGCCGTGGTTGAGGATGTAGTGCGCCACGATGGCGTGCACCGAGGTACTGATGCCCGTCAGGGCCCGGCGGTTGAGCTCTTCGTACACCGTGGCTTCGTGGCGAAAGTCGCCGCTGCAGCCGCCGTACTCTTCGGGGATGTCGATGCACAGCAGGCCATTGGCACCCGCTTTGCGCCAGAGCTCGTGCCCGACATGGCCACGCTGGCGGGCCGCCTCGTCGTCCGGCATCACTTCCGCCTCGATGAAGCGGATCACATTGTCTCGAAACAGGTCCAGATCGGAGTCGCTCCATGAGCGACGGGTGTTCAATGCCATGGCTATTCTCTTGAAGGTCAGAAACTAGTTCACCCCGCGTTGGCGGCCGGCCCAGAAGGGCTCACGCAACACGAACTTCTGCAACTTGCCCGCAGGCGACAGCGGCAGCTCCGTCCTGAACTCGACGCTGCGTGGGCACTTGAAGCCTGCGATCAGGCTCTTGCAATGCGTGATGACCCGGGCTTCGTCCAGCGTGGCGCCATCGCGCAACACGATCACGGCGTGCACCCGCTCGCCCCAGGTGTCATCGGGCACACCGATCACGGCGGACATGGACACCTCAGGCAACTTGGCAATGGCGTTCTCCACCTCGGCGGTGTAGACGTTCTCGCCGCCCGTGATGATCATGTCCTTGAGGCGGTCCACCACATACAGATAGCCCTGCTCGTCCATGTAGCCGCCATCACCCGTGTGCATCCAGCCGTCGCGCAAGGCGGCCGCCGTTTGCTCGGGCTTGTTCCAGTAGCCCATCATCACCATGGGGCCCCGGGCTACGATTTCGCCAACCTGGTTGGGCCCCAGCTCCTGCCCCATCGGGTCCACGATGCGGACCTCCGCGATGGGCACCGGCCGACCCGCCGAGCGCAAGCGCCGCTCCTGATCAGGCCCGGGTTGGTGATCGGCAGGCAGCAACACGGAAATGGTGGGCGCCAGCTCGGTCATGCCATAGGCCTGGCAGAACTCGGTGTGCGGCAGCGCCTTCATGGCCTGGTCCAGCAAGACACCGTCAATGGGCGCGGCACCGTACAACAACATGCCCAGGCTGCTGAGGTCGAAGTCCTTGAAGCGCGGGTGCTCGATCAGGCGCTTGATCATGGTGGGCACCAGGAAGGTCTCGGTCACCTTGTGCGTCTGGATGGCCTGCAGGATCAAGGCCTCATCGAACACCGGCACGATGACCTGCGTGGCCAGGCGCTGGATCAACTGCAGCGACAGGCCGCAGCCAGCCACATGGAAGAAGGGTGCCACCACCAGCCCGACCTTGGCCCCGGGGCGTGGCACAGCCGCCACCGCGCTCAAGGCATTGAGGTACAGGTTGGCGTGGCTGAGCATCACCCCCTTGGGCATGCCCGTCGTGCCACCTGTGTACATGACGGCGGCCAGGTCATCACCACCGCGCCAGGCATCGTCCACCGGCTGGGCTTGCGCCATCAGCTGCTCATAGCTGAGCATGCCCGCAGGCACCTCGCCATCATCACAGTAGACCAGGGTGCGCAGGCACGCGGACTTCTCCCGCAGCATGGCGGCCTGCTGGGCGAAGGTCTTGTCCACCAGCAGGATGCGCGTGTCGCAGTCATCGAGCGAATACGCCACCTCCTGAGGGCTCCAGCGCACGTTGACGGGGTTGATGGCCCCACCGCCCCACCAGACGCCATACAGGTATTCCACATAGCGACGGGAGTTGAGCGCCATCATGCCGACCCGGTCACCGGGCTGCATGCCCAGTTGCTGCAGCACGGCGGCCAGCCTCATGACCCGGTCCTTGAACTGTGCAAAGCTCAGGCTTTGATCGCCGAATGCCACGGCCACCGCCTTGGGACATTCGCGTTGGGCTTTATGGAGTGATTGAGTGAGCTGCATGCTGGTCTCCTTGTTTGGCCACGACGCAGCCATCAATCTGGCTGCACATTTGCTGTTTTCCTCAGTCTGCCTTGACCGGCACTTTCGGGTCAGCCGCGCTAACCCTGCCGATCGCCCCGCTGTCAAGCCAGCAGCGCGCGTCCTGCTTGCTGACGCCCCAGTGGTGCGCCAGGCTGTCCAGCGGCAAGGCCGATGGTTTGTGGGGCACGGACGACGGTGTCCTGCTGAAGCGGGGTGCGGGGGCGGGCTGCACGATGCCATCCACGGTCACGAAGGCGGTTCGCGCCAGGTTGTGGGGGTGCAGGGGCGCCTCTTCGCAGTCCAGTACCGGCGCAAAACAGGCCTCGCTGCCTTCCAGCAGCCGGCACCATTCGTCACGCGTGCGAGTCAGGAAGACATCGGCCATGCGCAGCTTGAGCATGGGCCAACGCGCCGTGTCCATCTGCTCGACAAAAGCCTTGTCCTGTATGCCGCACAAGTCCAGCAACTGGAGGTACAGGCCAGGCTCGACCGCCCCAATGGCCACGTACTTGCCATCGGCGCAGGCGTAGGTGTCATAGAACGGCGCACCGCCATCCAGCAGGTTCTCGCCACGCTGGTTGCTCCAGCGCCCTTCGGCGTTGAGCCCATACAGACGGGACGCCAGCAGCGCGGCCGACTCGGTGGATGCCACGTCCACCACCTGCCCGAAGCCCGAGCGCTCCACCTCATACAAGGCGGCCAGCACCCCCAGCGTCAGCACCATGCCACCACCGCCTTCGCCCACCAGGTTCAGGGGCGGCACGGGCGCATCACGATCCCGGCCGATGGCATGCAGCGCACCACTGAGCGCGATGTGGTTGATATCGCAGCCCGGTGCATGCGCCAGCGGGCCATGCTGGCCCCACCCTGTGGCCCTGGCATAGACCAGGCGGGGGTTGCGCGCCAGACAGGTCTCCGTATCCAGGCCCCAGGCCTCCATGACGCCGGGGCGATAGCCCTCGATCAACACGTCCGCCGACTGGACCAATTGCAGCAAGGCCTGCACGCCCAGAGGATGCGCCAGGTCCACAGGCAGGAACTGTCGCCCCCGTCCCAGGACGTCGGCCCCGCCGTCCGCCACCGGGGCATCCGAGGGCACCACGCGCAACACCGTTGCACCCATGTCGGCCAGCAGCATCACACCAAAAGGCGCGGCGCCACTGCCCGACATCTCGATCACCTTCAGTCCTTCAAGCGGACCTGCCATGGGTCACCTCCTGTGGCTTGGACGCCAACGTCCAGGTCTGTCATGGTGGCCGCGACGGGCAAGGGGGGCCATCGTCAGAAGCGACGAAGTTCAGCGCCCTGCTGTGCCGGCCACACAACGCCCAAGGCCGATCGAGAGCCCCCGAGCGCGCCCCCTCAGCCCAAAAATCGTCAGAACTGACGAGAGCCCTGCACAGGGGGCCAGGCCTATCGTTGCCCCGTCCCGACATGACCTCGACCACTTGCCTGTCCGTCGCGCTCGGCCAGGACACACCCACCGCTGAGAACGGCCAGATTGGCCCATCCAGGAGACCCTCATATGAATGTCCGCTTAAGGCGAGCCAGCCTCGTCGCCACCCTGCCCTTGCTCACCACCCTGTCGATCACGGCATGGGCCACCACCTATACCCCACCACCTTCTGGCGGCTCGGGTGGCGGCACCCCTGGCAGCCAGCTGCCCCTGCTCGATCAGACCGACACCCGCGCGCCCCTCGTGGCCGCCTGCATGGGTCAACCCGACGCCACCCCTCTGCCCGTCGACCCGCGAACACTGGTCAAGGAAGGCATCAACCGCCCCGGCGCGGCCATCCAGTTCAACGCCTGGTATGTGGACCTGCACAACCCGCCTTACCCCTACCTCTCCAAGCTGCCACCCAGGCCCAAGACCTGCGGCGAGTTCCGTGCGGCGGCCACGCGTGGCTTCCAGTTCGTGACGGGCAAACAGTACTTCCAGCCCTTCAGCTCGGCTGCGGGCTTCAACAACCTCTGGAAGGTATGGGGGCTGAGCGCCCGACCTGCTGATTTCGATGAGCAGATCATCAAGCGCTACGGTGCGGCCAAGGCCGACTACCGCAACCCCTACCCCCTGCCCGGCGAAGACCCCAACACCACCAATGGCGGCAGTGGTCAACTGCCACTGGGCTTCATGCAGGACAAGTGGTCCAACGGACGCTGGAACGGGCTGATCGGCTCCACCTGCTCGGCCTGCCACGACTCGCGCCTGGGCAAACCAGAAGAGCGTCCGTTTGCGTTCGGGCGCCCCAATGACGCCAACGACGCGGGCGTGACCCAGTCCGACATCTTCCGGGCCAATGGCATCACCGCCATCCTGCAACTGGCCCCCCTGCCCTGGAGCGTGGGCCGCGGCTCGACGGACGCCCTGGGCATCGTCGACTTCCTGCCCGCCCTGTTCGACATGGACAGCATGCTGTTCGCACCCAGCCTGCTGGAGCTGTTCCCCACCCACGCGGCCGGGATGAACAAGGCACCCGCCTGGTGGCACCGCGCCTGGAAGACCCGCCAGTTCTGGGATGGCGCCTTGACGTCCGACAACGTGCGCTCCGAGATGGCCTTTGCCGTTGCCAACCTGCAGCGCAGCGCCGCCTCACGTCGCAACATCTACTACGAGTTCGAAGACATCAACATCTGGCTGCTGACGCTGTCGCCACCCACCTATAAAAACGAGGATGGCGCCATCGACACCACGCTGGCCGAACAGGGCGCCGTGATCTTCCACGAGCGTGATCTGTGGGCCAACGGCGCCAACGCCAACATCCCCAAGCAGCCCGGCAACGGCTCCTGCGCCAGCTGCCACGGGGTGTACTCGCCACGCCATGCCGCGGATCCGGCCTTCCTGCCTGATCCACGCCTGAAGGGGGTGGCGGGGGTGATCACACCGATCGAGACCATCCGGACGGACAACAAGCGCATGGGCGTGATGGCCGACGAGACCAAGCGTCGCGCATGGGAAACCTCCTGGCTGGCCTACAACGAGCTCAACCCGAACTGGAAGAGCTGGAACGACAACATCCTGATCAGCGAACTGCGTCGCATCCCGCGCCGTGCCTACGATCTGGGCAAAGGCCCCGTTCCCGCGAACTCGCCGACCGGCCCCAACATCTGGATCAAGCCCTTCGGCTACGTGGCCCCACCGCTGTACGGCACCTGGCAAAGCGCGCCCTACTTCCACAACGGCAGCGTGCCCACCATCTGGGACATCCTCAAGCCTTCCGACCGGCCCAAGATCTGGCAGCGCTGGTACACGGAGCCTGGCCTGGGTGGCAAGAACCGTGGGTATGACCCCAGCCTGGCTTCGTATGACTTCAAGAAGCTGGGTTGGCGCTACACCGCACTGACTTGCAACAACAACAAGAACCTGCTCGCGCCGTATCTGCCTTGCTCGAATGATGGCATGACCACGACGGACATGTTCTTCGCGTCGATGGCCAACGTCGCTGCGGCCTACAACACGCTGGCCTACCAGTCGCCACCGCCGGTGACCGACAAGCAGATCCAGTCACGCATGGTCTACAACACCTATCTGTATGGGCAGGATGCAGGCGGCCATGACTTCACGCAGTCGCTGACCGACGACGAACGTTGGGCACTGCTGGAGTACCTCAAGACGCTGTGATGGCACAAGGGGCGCCACCCGCAAGCGTGGTGCCCCTTTTTAATCCACCTCATGACAAGGCCCCAACGTGAGTACCTCCCCTTCATTGACTGAATCCACCGCCCACCCGTCACGCAAGCTGATCATCGGCGTCACCGCCTTCATTGCGATCACCAGTGCAGCCGGCGCGGCCGCGCTCAATCAGCTCAAGGTCAACACACCGGCCAAGCAGGCGGCCACCGCGCCCACCGGCGCCCCAGCCGCCAGTGCCGCAGACGAGCAGCAACCAGATCCCAGTGTGATGGTTGCCAAGCTCGAAGCGCGTCTCAAGAAAACACCGAACGATGTCGATGGCTGGCGCATGCTGGCGCGCGCCTACATGGTCATGGACAGGCCCCAGGAGTCCGTCGATGCCAACAAGCATGTTGTCGCCCTGGCACCCGAAGACGCCGATGCCCTGGTGGACCTGGCCAGGGCCATCGGCTACGCCAACGGGCGCCAGCTCAACCAAGAGTCCGAGGACCTGATCAACAAGGCCTTGAAGAAGAACCCCGGCCATGTGCTCGGCCATGCCCTGCTCGGCAAGACCGAGATGGACCGCGGGCAACCCGCCAAGGCCAAGGCGCACTGGCAACAAGCACTGGCCAACCTGGATGCCCAGCACCCCTTCGCGCAGCAACTGCGTCAGGCCATTTCGGCCGCCGAGCAGCGCGAAGCCAATGTGAACACCGCCCAGCAAGGATCGGCCGGCACGCCTGCCAACCCTGCACCCGCAGCGACCTCCACCCACAACGCCAAACGCCCATGAACACCCAGCTCACCATGACCATCGGCGGCCAGGCCACCAGCAGCGCGGCCAGCATCCCCGTCATCGATCCGGCCACCGGCGAAGTCTTTGCGCAGGCACCGGATGCCTCACAAGCCCAACTGGACGAGGCCGTCGCCGCTGCGCGTCATGCCTTTGCGCCCTGGTCGGCCACCCCCTTGAACGAACGCAGGGCCATCCTGGGCAACGTCGCCGGCGTGCTCATGACCCATCTGGACACCCTGGCCACCCTGCTCACGCAAGAGCAAGGCAAGCCACTGGCCCGCGCCAAGGAAGAGATCATGATCTCGGCCCATTGGTGCGCCGAAGTGGCCAAGCTCACGCCCGAGACCATCACGCTGGAAGACACGCCTGACACCCTGGTGCAAGTGCGCCGCGTGCCGCTGGGCGTCGTGGGCGCCATCGTGCCCTGGAACTTTCCCGTGGCACTGGCCTTCTTCAAGATCGCGCCAGCCTTGCTGACGGGCAACACCGTGGTGCTCAAGCCCTCGCCCAACACACCGCTGACAGCCTTGAAGCTCGGTGAGCTGCTGCGCGACGTGCTGCCGCCCGGTGTGCTCAACGTCATCAGCGGTGGCGATGCCCTGGGCCCCTGGCTGTCGTCGCACCCTGGTATCGACAAGATCAGCTTCACCGGCTCCACGGCCACCGGGCGCAAGGTGATGGCATCAGCGTCGGCCACGCTCAAGCGTCTGACCTTGGAGCTCGGTGGCAACGACGCCGCCATCGTCATGCCCGATGTCGATGTGGACGCCATCGCGCCGGTGCTGTTCTGGGGTGCCTTTGCCAACAGCGCGCAGTTCTGCCTGGCCATCAAGCGCCTGTACATCCACGAAGACATCTATGACAAGCTGGCCGATGCCCTGGCCAAGCTGGCCAGGCAGGTTCGTGTCGGCCCGGGCGCCAACCCCGAGTCCGAACTGGGCCCCGTGCAGAACCAGGCCTTGTTCGAGCGGCTCAAAGGCCTGGTGGCCGATTGCCAGTCACACGGCTGGCGCCTGCTGGCTGGCGGCCAACCCATCAGCACCAACGGCTACTTCTTCCCGGTCACGCTGGTCGACAACCCGCCCGACAGCTCGCGCATCGTGCAGGAAGAGCCTTTCGGGCCCATCCTGCCGCTGCTGCGCTTCCGTGCCATCGACGAGGTGATCCAGCGCGCCAACCACTCCCCTTACGGCCTGGGTGGATCAGTCTGGTGTCGCGACCAGTCTCTGGCGCTGTCCATCGCCCAACGCCTGCAGACGGGCACGGTCTGGGTCAACGAGATCCACACCTTGTCGCCCCACAAGCCCATGGCCGGCCACAAGCAATCGGGCCTGGGCGTGGAGCAAGGCATCGAGGGCATGTTGGCCTACACGCAGCCGCAGACCATCTCCTTGAAGCGGTCATCCACATGAACCGCGAACAGGCCAGCTCGGGCGATGCTGACATCGCCTTCACCGGCGCATGCTTGTGTGGCCAGGTGCGCTACAGCGCCCGCACGCAGCGCGTCTCCACCCTGGTGTGCCATTGCCGCGCCTGCCAGCGCCAGTCCGGCTCGGCCTTCTCGGTCATCCTCGCCGTGCCCCGTGCCGACCTGAGCTGGCAAGGCGAGCTGCACACGCACACGCACCAGGCCGACAGTGGGCGCACGGTGCTGCGTCGCTTCTGCCCGGACTGCGGCTCGCCCGTGCTCACCGAGTCACCGCAGCGACCGGCCATGGCCTTCATCAAAGCGGGCACGCTCGATGAACCAGCCCGCTTCCAGCCCGCACTGCATCTGTGGTGCGAGCACAAGCAACCCTGGGTGACCGTGCCGGAGGGCATCCCCTGCCTGGCCACCCAACCTGCCTCGGCATGAACACAGGAAAGGCGCAGCGATGACGCTCCAGACACAGCAGCTCAGCTGTGCCCGTGCAGGCACCGTCTTGTTCGACATGCTGGACCTGATGGTCAGGCCCGGTGAGGCCCTGAAAGTCAGTGGCCCCAATGGCGCCGGCAAAAGCTCCTTGCTGCGCATCCTGTGCGGGCTGACCGAACCCACAAGTGGCCACGTCAGGTGGCAAGGCCGCGCCATCCATCGCCAGCCCGATCTGCTGCACCGGGCCGTTTTCTACTTCGGCCACCACAGCGCGCTGAAAGACGATCTCACCGCCATCGAGAACCTGCGCATGGCCACCTTGCTGTCTGGCCGCCCCTGCAGCAGCGAACAGGCCAGACAGGCCCTGACCGCTTTGGGCCTGGGTGAGTTCAAACACACCATGGTCGGCCATCTCTCGCAAGGCCAGCGGCGGCGGGTGAGCCTGGCCCGTCTGGCCCTGACACCACAACCCAGGCTGCTCATCCTGGATGAACCCTTCAACGCGCTGGACCAACCAGCCCTTGCCCAACTCACGTCCCTGTTGCGACAGCACCTGTTTGAAGGCGCGGTGCTGGTCTACACCACGCACCAGGACATGCCGCTTGATGGTCTGCTTCACCATGAGGTCTGCCTGGCACGCACCTGCCCAGCCACCGTCACCAATGCGCTGGCGAGCCCCGCCTGGGTCGTTCGCCCCATGGGGATCGCCGCATGATCACCATCCTGATCGCACTCGTGAAGCGCGACCTCAAGCTCGCTGCCAGACGGCCCGTCGAGGTTCTCACCACCTTGTTCTTCTTCGCCATGGTGGGCGCGCTGTTCCCCCTGGCCGTCGGCGCCGACAAAGAGCTGCTGCGCCGCATGGCCCCGGCCATCTTGTGGGTCGGCGCACTGCTGTCGGCCATGCTGTCCATGAACCGCCTGTTTGTCGCCGACTTCATGGACGGCACACTGGAGCAACTGCTGCTGTCGCCCTGCCCGCCCAGCCTGCTGATCGCCGCCAAGGTGCTCTCGCATTGGCTGGTGGCGGGTTTGCCGCTGGTGCTGCTCGCACCCATCATCTCGATCCAGTTCGGGCTGGCACCTGAGGCCCTGCCGCGCATCACGCTGAGCCTGGTCCTGGGGACCTGGGCCTTCAGCCTGCTCGGTGCCATCGGCGCGGCGCTCACGCTGGGCTTGCGCGGTGGTGGCCTGCTGATCGCGGCGCTGGTGCTGCCGCTGTACCTGCCTGCCCTGATCTTTGGCGCCGCAGCCGCCAACGCAGCCAACGCCTTTGACGCCACCCCCCATCTTCAGTTGCTGGCCAGCCTGGTGGCCGCCTGCCTGGCCCTGTCCCCCTGGGCCACCTCGGCCGCATTGAAGCTCAGCCTGGATTGACAAGGAGCCACGCCGCCATGGACCTGACCGCCCCCCAAACCAAGCCGGCAAGCCTGCATCGCGACCGCACCGATCACCCGGCCCATGCCCGTGGCTGGCGGGCTTACGCTGCGCCAAGTCGCGCTTATGCGCTGGCAGGCAAGCTCGCCCGCCTCTTTCAGTTGAGCGCGCTGTTGTTTGGCGTGCTGGGCTTGTATGTCGGCTTGGTGCTGGCCCCGACCGATCACCAGCAAGGCGAGGCCTACCGCATCATCTTCATCCATGTGCCCGCCGCCTGGCTGTCCATGGTGATCTATGTCGTGATGGCGGGCTGGGCCATCATCGGATGGGTCTTGAACACACGCCTGTCGTCCATGATGGCCCGCGCACTCGCCCCCACCGGGGCGCTCTACACCGCCCTGGCCTTGTGGACCGGGGCCCTGTGGGGCCGGCCCACCTGGGGCGCCTGGTGGGTCTGGGATGCGCGGCTGACATCCGAGTTGATCCTGCTCTTCCTCTACATCGGCTTCATGGCGCTGCAAGCCGCCACAGACGACCCAAGACGCGGCGACAAGGCCGGTGCCATGCTGGCCCTGGTCGGGGTGATCAACGTGCCCATCATCTATTTCTCGGTGACATGGTGGAACACCCTGCACCAAGGCGCCTCGATCAGCTTCAAGGCCGCGCCCACCATGGCCACACCCATGCTCCTGGGCTTGCTCCTTTGCACCCTGGGTTTGTGGAGCCACGCAGCGGCCACCGCCCTCACCAGGCTGCGACGCATCGTGCTGGAGCGCGAGGCCGGCGCTCAATGGCTGCAGCAACTGCCGGAGGTCCGCACATGAACCTACCCATGAGCCTTCACTTGAACTGGTCCACGAACTGGCCGACCTGGCAAGCCTTCTTCGACATGGGCGGTTATGCCTTGTACGTGTGGGGCTCGGTGCTGGTCTCGTGGGTGGCTTTGACCTGGGAGGCATGGACCCTGCGCCAGGGTCGACGCCTTGCCTTGCAACGCGCTCGCGACGCTGCGTCGCGCCATCCCGGGAGGGCCGCCCTGTGAGCCCGCGCCGGCAACGCCTGCTGCTGGTTGCCCTCAGCTTGAGTGGCCTGGCCCTGAGTGCCTGGTTGGTGCTGTCAGCGTTCCAGAAGAACCTGGTGTTCTTCCTCACACCCAGCCAGATACAGGCGGGTGAGGCGCCAAAGGGCCGCTCATTTCGCCTGGGTGGCCTGGTGGAGCCCAGCAGCCTGGCGCGCATGGAAAACGGTCTGGTCGCCACCTTCGTGGTGACGGACCAGTTGCACCGCGTGACGGTCCACTACAAGGGCTTGCTGCCTGACCTGTTCAAAGAAGGCAAGGGCGTCGTGGCACAAGGCCACATGGGCCCAAGCGGCCTCTTTCTGGCTGACGAGGTCCTGGCCAAACACGACGAGAACTACATGCCCCCCCAGGTCGGCAAGGCGCTTGCTCGGCAAGGCCAGCATGGCACCGCCCCCATTGACCCACACGCAAAGGACTTTCTGCCATGACCCCTGCCAACCTGGGCCACCATGCCTTGCTCCTGGCCTGGAGCGTGTCGCTGGCATTGGGCCTCCTGCCCCTGTGGGCGGCACAGCGCAGCGTACCAAGCGGCATGAAGCTCGCCAGGCCCCTGGCGCTGGTTCAGTCCCTGTTGATCTTCACGTCTTTCGCGTGCCTGCTGTGGAGCCTGGGTGTCAATGACTTCAGCGTCGCCTATGTGGCCGCGCACTCGAACTCGACCTTGCCCCTGTACTACCGCCTGGCGGCGGCCTGGGGCGGCCATGAGGGCTCGCTGCTCTTGTGGGTGTTCATCCTCCAGTTGTGGACCAGCCTCCTGGTATGGCGCAGCCCGCACTGGCCCGCTGACACCCTGGCGCGCGTGCTGGCCGTCCTGGGCCTGATCAGCTTCGGCTTCGTGAGCTTCATCCTGTTCACCTCCGATCCCTTTCAACTGCTGGCCGAGCCGGTATCAGATGGCGCCGATCTCAACCCCCTGCTGCAAGACGCGGGCATGATCTTCCACCCGCCCATGCTGTACATGGGCTATGTCGGCTTCGCCATCACCTTCGCCCTGGCCATCGCGGCCCTCCTGGGGCCAGAACCAGACAGAAGCTGGGCAGCCTGGGCGCGTCCCTGGGCGCTGGCTGCGTGGGCCTTTCTGACGGGGGGCATCCTCCTGGGCAGCTTCTGGGCGTACTACGAACTGGGCTGGGGCGGATGGTGGTTCTGGGATGCCGTCGAGAACGCATCGTTCATGCCCTGGCTGGTTGGCACGGCCCTCATCCACTCACTCACGGCCACGGCACAACGCGAGGTCTTCAAAAGCTGGTCCGTGCTGCTGTGCATCGTGGCGTTCTCGCTGTCCTTGCTGGGCACCTTCCTGGTCCGCTCCGGCGTGGTCACCTCAGTGCATGCCTTTGCCTCGGACCCGGCGCGAGGCCAGTTCATCCTCGCGCTGCTGGTCATCGTCGTGGGGGGCTCCCTGAGCCTTTACGCCTGGCGAGCCCCCGCATGGCGCGAGCGCCAGGGCTTCTCATGGTTCTCCCGGGAAGCCGCCTTGCTGATCAACAACCTCTTCCTGCTGGTCGCAGCGGGCTCCGTCTTGCTGGGCACCCTCTACCCATTGGCCGTGGAGGCGCTCGACATGGGGCGCATCTCTGTCGGCCCGCCCTACTTCGAAGCCGTCTTCGTGCCTTTGATGCTGCCTTTGCTGGTGTTGTTGGGGCTGGGGCCCATGTTGGTGTGGAAGCAGGCCGACAAGCCATCCGTCAAGCGCCGCGGAGCGCAAGCGGCCGCGATCAGCTTCTTGCTGACACTGGGCGCCGCGCTGGCCACGCAGTCCAGTCCCTTGATGACCCTGGGCCTGTTGACCGGCATATGGATGCTGGTGTGCACCGCGCAGTTGGTCGCTCGGCAGGTCCTGGGCACCACCACGCCGCTCTCGTCGCCCAAACGCTGGACCATGCGCGCTGCGCCCAGGGCCTTCTGGGGCATGGTCCTCGCCCATACGGGCATGGCCTTGTTCGTGATGAGCGTCACCTTGCTCAAAGGGCTGGAGCATTCACAAGACCAGGTCCTGAAAGTCGGCAACAACGTCCAGCTGGGCGCCTACCAATTCCAGCTCACGCAAGTTGAACCCGTGGCCGGACCCAACTACCGCGCGGCGCAAGCCCGCGTCGAAGTCAGCCGCCATGGCCAGGTCGAAGCCCTGCTGTTTCCACAGCGACGCCTCTACACCGTGCGCAACATGCCCATGACCGAAGCGGCCATCGACCGCAGTCTGCTCAGGGACCTGTATGTCTCGCTTGGCGAACCAGGCCCCGATGGGCAGTGGGCGATGAGGCTGCAGGTCAAGCCCTTCATGAGCTGGATCTGGCTTTCCTGCCTGGCCATGGCCTGCGGTGGCGCACTGGCCGCCACCGACCGACGAGCAGCAAAGCCAGCCTCCAGCCGAGCACAAGCCAGCCTGCAAGACGCTCAGGGGGCATCCATCACCTCTTCCACGGCCGCCGCATGATGATGACCCGCCATGCTCTCCCACTGGCCTGCTTTGTCACGCTGGCGGGGCTGCTGGGCACGCAACTGGGCAAGGCGCCCCCGCCACTGCCGTCGGCCCTGCTCAATCACCCAGCCCCTTCATTCACCGCGCCACAGCTTGATCGCACCAAGGCTGTGTTCACCCCCCAGACCATGCAAGGGCAAGTCTGGCTGCTCAATGTCTGGGCGTCCTGGTGTGCCTCCTGCCGCGAAGAGCACCCACTCTTGCTGGACATCCAACAGCGGCACGGCATCGCCATCGTCGGCCTCAGCTATGAGGATGAAGCGCAACAAGGCGCTTCATGGCTGGATGCTCAAGGCAACCCCTATACCTCGACACCTCAAGATCCGGACGGCCGGATCGGCATGGAACTGGGCGTCTATGGCGTCCCTGAGACCTTCGTCGTCGACAAGCAAGGCCGCATCCGCATGCGGCACGCCGGTCCCCTGACACCAGAGGCCTGGCAGCAAACCATCCTGCCGCTGATCAAGGAGCTGGCGCATGGCTGACCTGTTGAAGCTCAAGCACACACTGGCCGCACTGAGTTTGCTGGCGCTGAGCCTGACGTCTCACGCCGCCGACACGGCATCCCGCCTGGACGAGCAGGTGCAACACCTGGCCACCGAACTGCGTTGCCTGGTGTGTCAGAACCAGTCCATTGCCGACTCTCAAGCACCACTGGCCGTGCAACTCAAGGCTGAGATCCGCCAGCAGCTGTCACGTGGCGCATCCGTTGAAACGGTGCGGCAGTTCATGGTGCAGCGCTATGGGGACTATGTGCTCTACAAGCCCCCCGTCAACCGCACCACATGGGCGCTGTGGGCTGGCCCGCTCTTGTTCATGATCGCGGGCGGCGTGGCTGCCATGCGGTACATGAGGGCGCGCGATGTGGGCGACGAACAAAAAAAGGCCCTCGTATAGAGGGCCTTTTGATAGATGGTTGCGGGGGCCGGATTTGAACCAACGACCTTTGGGTTATGAGCCCAACGAGCTACCAGACTGCTCCACCCCGCGACAGAAATCTGCGCGATGCACCAGCCCTGGATCAAAAAAAGCCAATGCAGTTGATTGGCTTTGATCGACTTGGCTGATGCCTTAGAAAACTTGGTTGCGGGGGCAGGATTTGAACCTACGACCTTTGGGTTATGAGCCCAACGAGCTACCAGACTGCTCCACCCCGCGACAGAGACAGCTATTATGGCACGATTTTGACGCTTTGGCTACAGCTCATCCAAAACAATTCCAAATGGAGCCAAAAATAAAAAACCCGCAGCGCTTGCGCGTTGCGGGCTCTTGTCAGCGTTGATGCTGCCATCAATCCATCGGCGTGCTTTGCACACCGAGGATCCGATTTACTCAGCAGCGCCTTCGGCAGCAGCTTCTTCGGTACGCTCAACCAGCTCCATGTAGGCCATAGGAGCGTTGTCGCCCACGCGGAAGCCCATCTTCAGGATGCGGGTGTAGCCGCCAGGACGCTTGGCGAAGCGGGGGCCCAGTACGTTGAACAGCTTGACCACGTTGTCGCGGTTACGCAGACGGTCGAAAGCCAGACGCTTGTTGGCCAGCGTGGGTTCCTTGGCCAGGGTGATCAGCGGCTCGACAACGCGACGCAGTTCCTTGGCCTTGGGCACGGTGGTCTTGATGGCTTCGTGCTCGATGAGCGAGTTGGCCATGTTGCGCAGCATCGCCAGACGGTGCGACGAAGTGCGGTTCAGTTTACGGAGTCCATTTCCGTGACGCATGGTGCTAGTCCTTTCCTTATAAAACCGACGGCCGTTTCAAGGTACCGCCGGGTGCACCGGATGCCCTATCGGGTCATCCACCTTCAAAATACAAAACTCTGCCAAAGTCCCCAACCTTGTCCAGCGGCCACCACAGATCCGGCTCCGCCGGTCTGTAGGTGGCGCCCCCTTTGAGGGGGCCGCCGAAGGCGGTAGGGGGTGGGCTAAATCAACGCTTGTCCAGGCCTTGAGGAGGCCAGGCTTCCAGGCGCGAACCCAGTGCCAGACCACGGGAAGCCAGGACTTCCTTGATCTCGTTGAGCGACTTGCGACCCAGGTTGGGGGTCTTGAGCAGCTCGGTCTCGGTACGCTGGATCAGGTCGCCGATGTAGTAAATGTTTTCGGCCTTCAGGCAGTTGGCCGAACGCACGGTCAGTTCCAGCTCGTCCACAGGACGCAGCAAGATCGGATCGAAGTTCTGAGCCGACTTGGCAGGCGCGTCGAACGCGGCGATCTCGGAGCCTTCCAGCTGCGCGAACACAGCCAGTTGTTCCACCAGGATCTTGGCCGAAGCACGGATCGCTTCCTCAGGCGAAATCGCGCCGTTGGTTTCGATTTCCATGACCAGCTTGTCCAGGTCGGTACGCTGTTCCACACGGGCGCTTTCGACCGTGTAGCTCACGCGGCGAACCGGCGAGAACGAAGCGTCCAGCACGATGCGGCCGATGGCCTTGCTCGACTCTTCGCCATAACGACGGATGTTGCCGGGTACATAACCGCGACCCTTTTCCACCTTGATCTGCATGTCCAGCTTGCCGCCTTGCGACAGATGGGCAATGACATGGCCAGGGTTCACGATTTCAACGTCGTGAGGTGTCTGGATGTCGGCAGCGGTCACGGGGCCTTCGCCGTCCTTGCGCAGAACCAGGGTGACTTCGTCACGGTTGTGCAGACGGAACACGACGCCCTTGAGGTTCAGCATGATGTGAACCACGTCCTCTTGCACGCCATCAATGGCCGAGTACTCGTGGAGCACACCAGCGATGGTGACTTCCGTGGGCGCGAAACCGACCATCGACGACAGCAGCACGCGACGCAGCGCGTTGCCGAGGGTGTGACCATAGCCGCGCTCGAACGGTTCGAGCGTGACCTTGGCGCGGTGACCGCCGAGCGGTTCCACCTGGATGGCTTTGGGTTTCAGCAAATTGGTTTGCATGAGGTCTTCCTGTCAATACCCTCGGCTCGTTACACCGATAAGGCTGCTGGACCAACCGGAGCACATGCTCCGGCCCTGAGATACAAATGCACAAGGCCACGCGACACGACTCAACAAGCCGTGAAGCGCAGCCACTGTGTGCATTAACGAGAATACAGTTCGACGATCAGCGATTCGTTGATGTCGGAGCCGAACTCATCGCGGTCCGGGGTCTTCTTGAAGACGCCTTCCAGCTTGGCGCCATCAACAGTAACCCAACCGGGCAGACCGATGGAATCGGCCAGCTTGAATGCTTCTTGCACGCGAACTTGCTTCTTGGCCTTTTCGCGCACAGCCACCACGTCACCGGTCTTGACCAGGAAGGACGGGATGTTCACGACTTGACCGTTCACGACCACACCCTTGTGGCCCACCAGCTGGCGAGCTTCGGCGCGGGTCGAGGCAAAGCCCATGCGGTACACGACGTTGTCCAGGCGCGATTCCAGCAGGAACAGCAGGTTCGAACCGGTGTTGCCCTTGCGACGCTCGGCTTCAGCGAAGTAGCGGCGGAATTGCTTTTCCAGCACGCCATACATGCGCTTGACCTTCTGCTTTTCACGCAGTTGCAGACCGAAGTCAGAGGTGCGCGAGCCGGAGGTACGGCCGTGTTGACCGGGCTTGGTGTCGAACTTGGCCTTGTCGCTGATAGGGCGGCGGGCGCTCTTGAGGAACAGGTCGGTGCCTTCGCGGCGGGCCAGTTTGGCCTTGGGTCCGAGGTAACGTGCCACTTTTCGTGTCCTTGTAATCAATCTGACGCCAGTACCGTGCATAACGGTTGACCGACGCGAGTCTGGCGAAACACAATCGCGCAGACGGTGGGCTTCAAATCAAGGCGGCGGGCCAGCATGCAGGGTATGACACAAAGTCAAACGCCCACAGGCACCCACCACCGCAGAGAACTTGCGATTATAGCAAGCTGCACGTGCGCCTGTACACCACTGCAACGCAGTTTTGTCAAGATAGCGCAACGCACAAACCCCGCACACCTTGCTGCCAAGGTAAGCGAGGTCGCGACCTGACCAGGCAAGCCCGGCCAGTCAGCATCAACGCATCAGATGCGGCGACGCTTTTGAGGACGGCAACCGTTGTGAGGAACGGGCGTCACGTCGGAGATCGAGTTGATGCGGATGCCCAGCGAAGCCAGGGCGCGCACCGACGACTCACGACCAGGACCGGGGCCCTTGATCTCGACGTCCAGGTTCTTGATGCCTTGTTCTTGAGCAGCGCGACCAGCCACTTCAGCGGCCACCTGGGCAGCGAAGGGGGTGGACTTACGCGAGCCCTTGAAGCCTTGACCACCCGACGATGCCCAGGACAATGCATTGCCCTGACGGTCGGTGATGGTGATGATGGTGTTGTTGAACGAGGCGTGCACGTGGGCGATGCCGTCCGCAATGTTCTTGCGGACCTTCTTGCTCACACGACGGGCAGCGCTGTTCGCAGGTGCTTTTGCCATGATTACTTTCTCTTGAACTCAGCGATTAGCCCAGATCACTTCTTGCCAGCGATCGCCTTGCGCGGACCCTTGCGAGTACGTGCATTTGTGCGAGTGCGTTGGCCGCGCATGGGCAGGCCGCGACGATGACGGAAGCCGCGGTAGCAACCCAAGTCCATCAGTCGCTTGATATTCATCGAGAGCTCGCGGCGCAGATCACCCTCAATGGTGAGCCTGCCCACTTCTTCACGAATCTTTTCCAGGTCGCCGTCAGTCAATTCCTTGATCTTCTTGTCGAAGGGAATGCCTGCAGCCGTGCAGATTTTCTGCGCGGTTGTGCGACCAATGCCGTAGATCGAAGTCAGACCGATTTCGGTATGCTTGTGCGGCGGAATGTTGATGCCAGCAATACGTGCCATAACTGTCCTCTGAACGCGTGTGTCGTCGCCAGGTCAGGCGATCAGCCTTGACGCTGCTTGTGACGGGGGTCGGTGCAGATCACGCGAACCACGCCCTTGCGGCGGATGATTTTGCAATTACGGCACATCTTCTTGACGGATGCCGAGACTTTCATGGTCTTCTCCTGAACCGTTGATTCAACAACGGAAATTCGCCCACGTTTCCGGGGTCACCAAAACTTCAAGCTCACTTCGCCCGGAACACGATGCGAGCACGACTCAAACCATACCGGGCGAGTTTCAATGCCACTTTGTCATCAAGGCAGGGTGCGCATTGTAGCGCAGACGCTCCGCCAAAGATGTGACCTGAACCACATACCCTTTTCAAGCTTCACACGAAAATCCGTCACGAGGAAACCACTTGGGATCTCAACCCGGGACCGAACGACTGACACGTTCGTGATTTTCATGCCGTGTGCCGTTCCGCCGGCCCACTTCAGCTTGCTTTGAAATTCGCCTTCTTCAGCAGAGAGTCATACTGCTGAGACATGACGTAGGACTGCACTTGTGCCCAGAAATCCATCGTGACAACCACGATGATGAGCAGCGAAGTCCCACCAAAATAGAACGGAACGTTGTACTTGAGCACGAGGAACTCGGGCAGCAGGCACACGGCCGTGATGTAAACAGCACCTGCCAGGGTCAGACGGGCGAGGATCTTGTCGATGTAACGCGCAGTCTGGTCACCGGGGCGGATACCAGGAATGAAAGCACCGCTCTTCTTCAGGTTGTCTGCTGTCTCACGGCTGTTGAACACCAGCGCCGTGTAGAAGAAGCAGAAGAAGATGATGGCAACAGAATACAGAATCACGTAGATCGGTTGACCGGGGGACAACATGCTGGCCATGTCCTTGAGCCAGCGCATGCTGTCACCTGTGGCAAACCAGCCCACAGCCGTCGTCGGCAACAGGATGATCGACGACGCGAAGATCGGGGGGATCACACCAGCCATGTTGATCTTCAGGGGCAGGTGCGACGATTGACCACCGTACACACGGTTGCCAACCTGGCGCTTGGCGTAGTTGACCAGGATCTTGCGCTGGCCACGTTCGACAAACACCACGAAGTAGGTCACCAGAACCACCAGCGCCACGATGAAGATGGCTGCAGGGATGCTCATGGCACCGGTGCGGATCAACTCGAACAGACCACCCATTGCATTGGGCAGACCTGCAGCGATACCGCCGAAAATCAGGATCGAAATACCGTTACCCAGACCGCGCTCGGTGATCTGCTCACCCAGCCACATCAGGAACATCGTGCCAGCCGTCAGGCTGATCACGGTGGTCATGCGGAAACCAAAACCGGGGTTGATCACCAAGCCGGCCGTGCCTTCCAGGGCAACAGCGATACCAAAGGACTGGAACAAAGCCAGGCCCACGGTAGCGTAACGTGTGTACTGCGTCGTCTTGCGACGACCTGCCTCGCCCTCTTTCTTGAGCTGCTCAAGCTGAGGGATCACGTAGCCCATCATCTGCATGATGATGGACGACGAGATGTAAGGCATGATGCCCAGCGCGAACACGGTGAAGCGCGACAATGCGCCGCCCGAGAACATGTTGAACAGACTCAGGATGCCGCCTTGCTGCCCCTTGAACAACTGCTGCAGCTGTGACGGGTCGATACCGGGCACAGGCACGTGAGCGCCGATGCGGTAGACGACCAGCGCCAGCAGCAGGAAAGTCAGACGCCGTTGCAGGTCGCCGAACTTGCCGCTTTGAGCCAGTTGAGTGGGGGAAGTTGCCACGCTTGAGTCCGTTCCAGGTTCTGACGTTCTTACCGAGCCTTGGGCTTATTCAGCCAGCGAGCCACCAGCGGCTTCGATCACAGCCTTGGCACCAGCGGTTGCGCCGATACCCTTGAGCGTGACCTTTGCAGTCAGTTCACCCGACTTGATGACCTTGACGACCTTGGCGATCTGAGGGATCAGACCGGCGGCCTTCAGGGACAGCACGTCGACTTCAGCAGCGCCCAGTGCTTGCAGTTCGCTCAGGGTGATCTCAGCGTTGTACTTCAGCAGGTGCGACTTGAAACCGCGCTTGGGCAGACGGCGTTGCAGAGGCATTTGACCGCCTTCGAAACCGACCTTGTGGTAGCCGCCCGAACGCGACTTCTGCCCCTTGTGACCGCGACCAGCGGTCTTGCCCAGACCGGAGCCGATGCCACGGCCGACACGGCGCTTGGCATGCTTGGCGCCTTCGGAAGGCTTGATGGTATTGAGTTGCATGGTATTCCCCAAAGCTGCGGTGGTTTAGACCACCACGACCATGTAGCGGACCTTGTTGATCATGCCGCGCACAGCAGGCGTGTCTTCCAGGACGCGGGTGCCGTTCATGCGGCGCAGGCCCAGACCGGCCACAGTGGCACGGTGGTCGGCACGGGTGCCGATGGGGCTGCGAACCAGCTTGACGGTGACAGTTTTCTTTTCGCTCATGTCAGCTCTCCGACGATCAGTTGAAGATTTCTTCAACAGTCAGACCGCGCTTGGCAGCGATTTCGGCCGGGGTCGTTGCCTTGTTCAAGGCATCGAACGTGGCGCGAACCATGTTGTAAGGGTTGCTCGAACCGAGGCTCTTGGCCACGATGTCGGTGATGCCCATCACTTCAAACACAGCGCGCATCGGGCCGCCAGCGATGATGCCGGTACCAGCGGGAGCCGGGGCCAGCAGCACCTTGGCTGCACCGTGTTCGCCACGGATGTTGTGGTGCACGGAACCGTTCTTCAGCGAGACCTTCACCATGTTGCGGCGAGCCTGGTCCATGGCCTTTTGAACAGCCAGCGGCACTTCACGCGCCTTGCCCTTGCCCATGCCAACGCGGCCATCGCCATCGCCAACAACGGTCAGAGCTGCGAAGCCCATGATCCGGCCGCCCTTGACCACTTTGGTCACGCGGTTCACCTGGATCATCTTCTCGCGCAGACCGTCGTCACGACCTTCGTCTGCTACCTTGGGTTGAAACTTAGCCATTTGAAATTCCTTCCGGTGGCTTAGAACTGAAGACCGGCTTCACGCGCGGCATCAGCCAAGGCCTTGATACGACCGTGGTACTGGAAACCAGCGCGGTCGAAAGCGACCTTCTCGACGCCAGCAGCCTTGGCCTTCTCGGCGATACGCTTGCCAACCAACGTGGCAGCAGCCACGTTGCTGCCAGCTGTTGTCAGCTGGTCGCGCACTTCCTTTTCGGCTGTCGAGGCTGTAGCCAGGACCTTGGTGCCGTCGCCAGAAATGACGCTGGCGTAGATGTGCAGGTTTGTACGGTTGACGGTCAAACGCACGGCGCCTTGGAGGGCGATACGTGCACGCGTTTGACGTGCGCGACGCAGGCGCTGTTCCTTCTTGCTTGTTGCCATGATGAATCAGCTCCTTACTTCTTCTTGGTCTCTTTCAAGACCACGCGCTCGTCGACGTAGCGGATGCCCTTGCCCTTGTAAGGCTCAGGCGGACGGAAGGCGCGCACTTCAGCGGCGATCTGACCGACCACTTGACGATCCATACCCTTGATCAGGATTTCGGTCTGAGACGGGGTCTCAACCTTGATGCCAACAGGCATGTCCTTGATGACGGGGTGAGAGAAACCGATTTGCAGGTTCAGCTTCTGGCCTTGGGCCTGAGCACGGAAACCCACACCAACCAGGGTCAGCTTCTTCTCGAAACCCTTGCTCACACCATTGACGGTGTTGTTGAGCAGGGCGCGGAAGGTGCCGGACATGGCATTGGCTTCAGCGGAGTCATTCACCGGGGCGACCTTCAGCGTAGCGCCTTCTTGCGCCACGGTGACCAGGCCGTTAGCCGGCAGACTCAGGGTGCCCAAGCTGCCCTTGACGGTCACAGCTTCGGCAGAGATCTTCACGTCCACACCTTGAGGGACGGCGATCGGCATTTTTCCAACGCGGGACATTGCGATTGCTCCTCAATTAGGCGACGTAGCAGAGCACTTCGCCGCCGATACCGGCAGCGCGGGCCTTGCGATCGGTCATCACACCCTTGGGGGTTGTCACGATGGCAACGCCCAGGCCATTTTGGACCTGAGGGATGTCGTGACGGCCCTTGTAGATGCGCAGACCAGGACGAGACACACGCTCGATGCGCTCGATAACCGGGCGACCTGCGTAGTACTTCAGCGAAATTTCCAGCGTGGGCTTTGCAGCCTCACCGGTGACGGCGAAACCGTCAATGTAGCCTTCGTCCTTCAGGACCTGGGCAATCGCGACTTTCAGCTTGGACGACGGCAGTGCAACGTTGGTCTTGTTGACCATTTGGGCGTTGCGAATGCGTGTCAGCATGTCGGCGATGGGATCACTCATGCTCATGGGATAACTCCTGTTCGTGCCCTGCTGGGATTACCAGCTCGCCTTGGTGACACCGGGGATGTCGCCAGCGAATGCCAATTCACGGATCTTGCTACGGCCAAGACCAAACTGACGGAATGTGCCACGTGGGCGACCAGTCAGACTGCAGCGTGCGCGCAGACGGGTCGGGTTGGCGTTACGGGGCAGCTTTTGCAGTTCAAGACGAGCGGCATAACGCTCTTCGTCGGACTTCTTGCTGTCGTTGATGACAGCCTTCAGTTCAGCGACCTTCTTGGCGTACTTGGCAACCAGCTTTTCGCGTTTTTCTTCGCGTTGCTTCAGGGATACTTTTGCCACGATGTACCTCAGTTCTTGAACGGGAACTTGAAAGCAGCCAGGAGAGCCTTGGCTTCTTCGTCAGTCTTGGCCGTCGTCGTGATGCTGATGTTCAGACCACGGATGGCGTCGATCTTGTCGTACTCGATTTCCGGGAAGATGATCTGTTCCTTGACGCCGACGTTGTAGTTGCCGCGACCGTCAAAAGAACGACCAGAGATACCGCGGAAGTCACGAACGCGGGGCAGCGAGATCGTCACAAAGCGGTCCAGGAATTCGAACATCGTGACACCGCGCAGGGTGACCATCGTGCCGATCGGCATGTTTTCGCGGATCTTGAAACCGGCGATAGCCTTCTTGGACATGGTGATCACGGGCTTTTGGCCAGCGATCTTGGTCAGGTCGCTCACGGCGTGTTCCATGACTTTCTTGTCCGACACGGCTTCCGAGACACCCATGTTCAGGGTGATCTTGGTCAGACGCGGCACTTCCATGATCGACTTGTAGCCGAACTGTTTCATCAGTTCAGGCACGATCTTTTCGCGGTAGATCTGCTGCAGGCGAGCTTGTTGTTGAGCCATTTGGGACCTCAAGCCTTGATTTCTTCGCCGCTGGACTTGAAGACGCGCACTTTTTTGCCGTCAGCCAGGAGCTTGATACCGACGCGGTCAGCCTTGCCAGAGGCAGGGTTGAAAATCGCCACGTTGGACTGGTGGATGGGCATGGTCTTGTCAACGATGCCACCGGTGGTGCCCTTCATGGGGTTGGGCTTGACGTGCTTCTTGGCAACGTTCACGCCATCAACCAGCAGATGGGAATCATCCACGCGAGCGGCGATGGTGCCACGCTTGCCTTTGTCGCGACCGGTCAGAACGATGACCTGATCGCCTGATTTGAGTTTGTTCATGAGCTGTCCTTTTGCTGCTGAGCGGTATGCCGAGGGCTTACAGAACCTCGGGAGCCAGCGAAACGATCTTCATGAAGCGCTCGTTACGCAGTTCACGCGTAACTGGGCCGAAGATACGTGTGCCGATAGGCTCGAGCTTGGCGTTCAGCAGCACAGCGGCATTGCCGTCGAACTTCACCAGGGAACCGTCTTGACGACGAACGCCCTTGGCGGTGCGCACCACCACAGCACTGTAAACCTCGCCCTTCTTGACGCGGCCACGTG
>Ga0265327_10000177_pt1 | contig 136559 bp, 149 predicted proteins | sample 41621metaG_FD_202089 | JGI IMG/M metagenome (GOLD analysis project Ga0265327, IMG submission 202089) | Rhizosphere microbial communities from Carex aquatilis grown in University of Washington, Seatle, WA, United States - 4-16-21 metaG | ecosystem: Host-associated > Plants > Roots >... | reverse complement strand
CGGCGACCACGGGTCAGGCCGTGAGCCTGACGGCGACGGTGAGCCCGGCTGCGGCGCGTGGCACGGTGCAGTTCAAGGACAACGGCACCGACATCGGTTCGCCGGTTGCGGTATCGAATGGCATCGGGGCGCTGTCGCAGACGTTCAATTCCGCTGGTGCACACAGCATTACCGCCGTCTACTCCGGTGGTACCGGTTACAACGGCTCGACCTCGTCGGCCTCGACGGTGACGGTGTCTGATCCCACGCCGGTGAATCAGGACACCACCACCACCTTGCAGGCGCCGGCGACGGCGACCACGGGTCAGGCCGTGAGCCTGACGGCGACGGTGAGCCCGGCTGCGGCGCGTGGCACGGTGCAGTTCAAGGACAACGGCACCGACATCGGTTCGCCGGTTGCGGTGTCGAATGGCATCGGGGCGCTGTCGCAGACGTTCAATTCCGCTGGTGCACACAGCATTACCGCCGTCTACTCCGGTGGTACCGGTTACAACGGCTCCACGTCGTCCGCCTCGACGGTCACGGTCTCCGATTCGACGCCGGCCGACCAGAACACCACGACCACGCTGCAGGCGCCGAGCGCTGCGACGACAGGCCAGTCGGTGGATCTGGTTGCGACAGTGAGTCCCTCGGCTGCCGGCGGAACCGTGCAGTTCACGGACGGCGGCACCAATATCGGTGGACCGGTGACGATCGTGAACGGGAAGGCAACGCTGTCGTACATCTTCACGACCACGGGAGCCCGCGACATCGCGGCCGTCTACTCCGGGGGGCAGGGCTACAACGGGTCGACCTCGACGTCGCAGACAGTGACCGTGTCAGGATCCGGCGGAACGGGCGGCACCGGCAACACCGGTGGTGGCGGCTCGCTGAAGAACATCTTCGGCTCATAAGAAACGTGGTCGGTCTGCCCGGGTCGGCTGGGGCGCCCGGGCAGACCGACCGTCCAACAACATCCACTACCTGCATGTCGCGGCATGCCTGAATCAAGGGAGAAACGAAATTATGGGGCGTTCGAAGATGACTCGGGCAGCGGCTGCTGTCGGCGCCGCGGCGCTCGCGACCGTGGGTGTGGTGGCGCTCGGGGGCGGGTCTGCGTCGGCGGCCCAGGGTTCGTACAGCTGGTCCGATGGTAACGACGGTTTGACTCGCACAATCAGCGAGGTCAACCCGGCCATCGGCGACACCATCACGGTGTGGACCACGATCCAGCGCAACGGCGGAGTGGTCGAATATGTGCAAGCGGCCAAGGACGCCCATCCGGCCTGCTGGAACTACGTTTCTGGTTCGGCCCAGGTCAACGGCAGTGCCAAAGGTCTCGATAGCTCGGCGCCGGGCGATGCGAACAACATGGGTTGGCAGCGCGTGACCGGCAGCTGGCCGATCTACCCGAACATCAACCCGCGCACGGTGTGGTTCACGATGCAGTACAAGATCGGGGCCGACTGCCCGACCGGAACGCCGATGAAGGGCTCGTTCTTCTACTCCGGAACCTTGGGTGACGGCAATGAGAACAATGTGGGCCCGGCCGTGACGGTGCAGGCTCCGGTGAACCAGGCGACCACGACCACCTTGCAGGCTCCCGGCACCGCGACGACGGGCCAGGCGGTGAATCTGACGGCGACGGTGTCTCCGTCGGCTGCCGGTGGGACGGTGCAGTTCAAGGACAGCGGCACCGATATCGGTTCGCCGGTTGCGGTGTCGAACGGCACGGCGACGTTGCCGCAGACCTTCAATTCGGCTGGTGCGCACAGTATTACCGCGGTCTACTCGGGTGGTACCGGTTACAACGGCTCGACCTCGTCGGCCTCGACGGTGACGGTGTCTGATCCGGCACCGGTCGATCAGGACACGACCACGACGCTGCAGGCGCCGGGCACGGCCACCACGGGCCAGGCCGTGAACCTGACCGCGACCGTGAGCCCGGCTGCTGCCGGTGGCACGGTGCAGTTCAAGGATAGCGGCACCGATATCGGTTCGCCGGTTGCGGTGTCGAATGGCACGGCGACGTTGTCGCAGACGTTTAATTCCGCTGGTGCGCACAGCATTACCGCGGTGTACTCCGGTGGTACCGGTTACAAAGGCTCGACCTCGTCGGCCTCGACGGTGACGGTGTCTGATCCGGCGCCGGTGAATCAGGATACGACCACGACGCTGCAGGCGCCGGCCACCGCGACGACCGGTCAGGCGGTGAACCTGACCGCCACGGTGGCTCCGGCTCCGAACGGTGGCACGGTGCAGTTCAAGGACAACGGTGCCAACATCGGTTCGCCGGTAGCGGTTTCGGCCGGCACGGCGACCCTGTCGCAGACCTTCAATGCCGCTGCGGCTCACTCGATTACCGCGGTGTTCTCGGGCGCAACGGGATTCGATGGGTCGACATCGGCGGCATCGTCGATCACGGTGACGGACCCGACGCCGACCGATCAGAACACCATGACCACGATTGAGGCACCGGCGACGGCCACCGCGGGTCAGTCCGTGGATCTGGTTGCGACCGTGGCGCCGGCGACCGCGGGAGGCACTGTCCAGTTCAAGGATGGCGGCACCAATATCGGTGGGCCGGTGACGATCGTGAACGGGAAGGCGACGCTGTCGTACATCTTCACCAACAGCGGAGCTCGCAACATCACGGCCGTGTACTCGGGCGGCACCGGCTACAACGGTTCGACGTCCGGCCAGCAGACCGTGACCGTGTCGGCGTCCGGTGGAGATGGCGGTAACGGCGGTACCGGTGGCACTGGGAACACCGGCGGCGGGGGATCGCTGAAGAACATCTTCGGTTCATAGAAGCTCGGCCGGTCCGCTCGATCCGCGGACCGGCCTTCCGAAACAGCATCACATACCTGCGTACCGGCTGTGTGCGTCAACCAATGGAGGAACGAAACATGAGGCGTTCGAAGGTGACTCGGGTGGCCGCGGCCACTGGCGCGGTCGCGATGGCGGCTGCCGGCGTGGTCGCGCTCGGCCAGGGCACCGCCTTGGCGGCGCAGGGCACGATTACCTGGAACGATGGCAACGACAAGTTGACCCGCACGATCAGTGAGGTCAATCCGGCCATCGGCGACACCATCACGGTGTGGACCACGATCGAGCGCACCGGTGGCGTCGTCGAGTACGTGCAGGCGGCCAAAGACACGCATCCGGCATGTTGGCAATATGTGTCGGGCTCGGCGCAGGTCAACGGCAGCGCGAAGGGACTCGATAGCTCGGCTCCGGGTGATGCGAACAATCAGGGTTGGCAGCGGGTGACCGGCAGCTGGCCGATCTACCCGAATATCAACCCGAAGTCGGTGTGGTTCACGATGCAGTACAAGATCGGTGCCGACTGCCCGACGGGTGTGCCGATGAACGGTGGGTTCTACTACTCGACCAGCCTGGGTGACGGCAACGAGGGCACCCGGGGCCCCGCGGTAACCGTGCAGGCGGCGGCCACCCAGAACACCACGACCACGCTGCAGGCGCCGGGCACCGCGACCACGGGCCAGGCCGTGAACCTGACCGCGACCGTGAGCCCGGCTGCTGCCGGTGGCACGGTGCAGTTCAAGGACAACGGCACCAACATCGGTTCGCCGGTGACGGTGTCGAACGGCACCGCAACGCTGTCGCAGACCTTCAATTCCGCTGGCGCACACAGTGTCACGGCCGTCTACTCGGGTGGCGCCGGCTACAACGGTTCCACCTCGTCGGCGTCGACGGTCACGGTGTCAGATGCGGCTCCGGTTAACCAGGACACCACGACGACGCTGCAGGCGCCGGGCACCGCGACCGCCGGTGAGGCGGTCAACCTGACCGCGACCGTGAGCCCGGCTGGTGCCGGTGGCACGGTGCAGTTCAAGGACAACGGCACCAACATCGGTTCGCCGGTGACGGTGGCCAACGGCACCGCAACGCTGTCGCAGACCTTCAATTCCGCTGGTGCACATTCGATTACGGCAGTGTATTCCGGTGCTACCGGCTACAACGGTTCCACCTCGTCGGCGTCGACCGTGACCGTCTCCGCGCCGGGTGACGGTGGCACAGGCGGAAACACCGGTGGATCCGGATCACTGAGCAACATCAAGAACATTTTCGGCTCGTAGTCAGTATCTGAAAAAGTCATCAACCCACATCTGCGCGCCGGGCGTGCGCGCATAGCAACGGAGGAACGAAATATGGTGCATTCGAAGGTGACTCGGGCGGCTGCGGCCACCGGTGCGGTTGCATTGGCCGCAGCGGGGGTGCTCGCGATGGGGCAGGGCACGGCCTCGGCGGCGAAGGGCACGTACACATGGTCGGACGGCAATGATGGCCTGACGCGCACGATCAGCGACGTGACGCCGACGATCGGCGAGACGATCACGGTGTGGACGACTATCCAGCGCAACGGCGGCGTCGTCGAGTATGTCCAGGCCGCGAAGGATGCGCATCCAGCGTGCTGGCAGTACGTGTCCGGATCCGCCAAGGTGAAGGATTCGGCGCAGAGCGTCGAAAGCTCTAACACCGGTGATGCGAACAACCAGGGTTGGCAGCGGGTGACCGGCAGCTGGCCGATCTACCCGAACATCAGCCCGCGCACCGTGTGGTTCGAGTTCCAGTACGTGATCGGCGCGGACTGCCCGACCGGCGTTCCCATGAAGGGCTCGTTCTTCTACTCGGGAACGATGGGTGACGGCAACGAGAACAACGTCGGACCCGCGGTCACGGTGCGAGCCAACTCGTCGACGACCACCACCGTGGATCCGGTTACCACCGCAAACGTCAACATTCCGGTCAACATCAGCGCGACGATCACCCCGGCACCCGGTGCCGGCACGGTCCAGTTCAAAGACAACGGCGCAAACATCGGCACCCCGGTGAACGTGGATGCAAACACCGGCAAGGCCACGACGTCGTGGACACCGGTCACCGGTGGTTCACATGCCCTCACGGCCGTGTATTCGGGTGCTGCCTCGTATGACGGCTCGACGTCGGCGCCGCAGGCCGTGAACGTGATCAACGGAACCGCCGGCTCCGGCTCGCTGGCCGGCATCTTCGGTTCGTAGCAAACATCAAAACAATGGAGGAACGAAATATGGTGCGTTCGAAGGTGACTCGGATCGCAGCCGCTACCGGTGCGGTCGCGATGGCGGCGGCCGGTGTGGTTGCGCTGGGCCAGGGCACCGCTTCGGCGGCGCAGGGTTCGTATAGCTGGTCTGATGGTAATGATGGTTTGACTCGCACGATCAGTGAAGTGAATCCTGCTGTCGGGGACACGATTACGGTGTGGACCACGATTCAGCGCAATGGTGGTGTCGTGGAGTATGTGCAGGCGGCCAAGGATGCGCATCCGGCGTGTTGGCAGTATGTGTCGGGTTCGGCGCAGGTCAACGGGAGCGCCAAAGGTCTCGATAGCTCGGCGCCGGGTGATGCGAACAATCAGGGTTGGCAGCGGGTGACTGGTAGTTGGCCGATCTATCCGAATATCAATCCGCGCACGGTGTGGTTCACGATGCAGTACAAGATCGGGGCGGATTGTCCGACGGGTGTTCCGATGAAGGGGTCGTTCTTCTACTCGGGCACGTTGGGTGACGGCAACGAAAATAATGTGGGCCCGGCCGTCACGGTTCGTAGTGACACGACCACCACGACCACGTTGCAGGCGCCGGGGACCGCGACGACGGGGCAGGCGGTGAATCTGCAAGCAACGGTTGCGCCGCAACCGAGTAGTGGCACGGTGCAGTTCAAGGACAATGGCACCGATATCGGTTCGGCCGTGCAGCTTTCGGGAGGCGCGGCAAGCCTGCTGTACACCTTCACCAGTGCCGGCACGCACAGCATCACCGCGGTGTATTCGGGCGTAAGCGGCTACCAGACCTCTACGTCGACGGCCAGCACGGTGACGGTGACCGGACCCGGCGGCGGTGACGGCGGCACCGGAGGCGACGGTGGAACCGGGGGCACGGGTGGCAACACCGGCGGCTCTGGATCGCTGAGCAACATCTTCGGCTCCTGACCCGAGCAGCGAAAGGGGCGGGCCCATCGGTTGACCGGTGGTCCCGCCCTCGCTGTATCCATCGCCCCTATCGGCACCGGTGGGTTCGCCGAATCGCCGGTTTGACCTGGTCATTCGGCCCTACAATCGGCCAATGAAACGCATCGCGTGCACGTTCATCGGGGTAGGACTCATCGCTGCGGCCGGATCGGTTACCGCACCCGCGACGGCGACGCCATCGTCGGGCATCTCGGCTGTCACCTTCGCAGAGGGTGACATTCCCGCGGGTCTCGTGCCCTTTGTACCGGCCGGGGTGCATGTCGCGGTTCGCGAGATCACCATCGCACCCGGCGGCACCACTGGATGGCATTACCATGACGGCCAGCTCATCGGATTGATCCGCGCGGGCACTCTCACCCATCCCGGATCAGACTGCGTGCCAACGATTTACAATGCCGGCGACATCATCAAGGAGCCAGCCGGACAGGACAACACGCATGTCGGCCGGAACGTGGGAAACGTACCGGTGGTCCTCGATGTGCTGTACCTGATCCCGCTGGGCAAGCCGTTGTTCGAGGATGCGCCCGCGCCCGCCTGCGACAAGTAGGCCGTCAGGCTAGAACGATGTCCACCGGGACCGCATTGGCGATCGTGTGACCGACCGGTGAGCTGCCGGACACTTTGGCGTGCAACGCTTCCAGCTCTTCGCGCGGTGCATCGGAGTCTATGGTGACGGTCGCAACGACCGAATCGAAGCCGGCATGGCCCTCGGCAAGTCCGAGAAAGACCTTCAGATCGAGGTCGCCCTTCAGCTCGACGCGCAGGTCTCGCAGCTCGATCCCGGCGACGGTCGCGTTCGCGGCGTAGCCCACGGCAAGGCAGTTACCCAGCGCACCGAGCAGCTGTTCGACCGGGTTCGGCGCTGAATCCTCGCCGCCGAGTGCGGCGGGCTCGTCTGACTTGATGGGGGAGAAGCTGCGGACCTTTGCCTCAGAGGCGAATCCGCGGTTCCACTGGACACGTGCGGCCCAGGTTGTCGACGCTTTCGTCGGGTCGGCTTGAACCGACTGCGCGAGTTCGCCGACGGCGTCGATGTCGACATCATTCAGACGGGCGGTGACGGTTTCGGTCATGACATGCTCCCAGATGGTTCGACGGCCTGTTTCCTGGCCGACGGTAGGCGAGGTACGCCAGCACGGCACCGGTTCACGTCGGCGTCGGTGAAACCCTGGGCCTGTGGTGCGTGCGTGGTAGTAGAGACGATGACATGCTCTTTCAATGAAGGTGCATCATCTCAACTGCGGAACCATGGCGATGGGAACCGTCGATCATTGCCTCCTCGTCGAGCTGCCCACTGAAGGTCTGTTGTTGGTGGATACGGGATTCGGTCTCGACTGCGTTCAGCGACCGGAATTGTTGGGCTGGACTCGGCACGCGATTCGTCCGGCGCTGCAGGAATCCGAGACCGCGATCCGTCAGATCGAAGAGCTGGGCTACGACCCGGCCGACGTCCGCAATATCGTGGTGACACATCTCGATTACGATCACACCGGCGGCCTCGCCGACTTCCCTTGGGCCACAGTACATGTGCATGCTCCCGAGTACCGTGCGGGCATGCACCCCACGAGGATCGAACGTATTCGCTATCGTCCGGACCAGCTCTGGGCGCACGGAGTGCGCTGGCAGGTGAACCAGTTGGCCGGCGGCGATCGCTGGTTCGGATTCGACGCGGTCCGCGACCTTCCGAGTCTGCCCGACGAGGTACTCGTGATCCCGCTGCTGGGGCACAGTCGTGGTCATGTGGGTGTCGCGATCGATACCGGCACGGGCTGGCTGCTGCACGCCGGTGATGCATACACGACCGGTGGCGCCGTTACCGGTGGGGCCGCAGGCTCTTTAGCGCGAGCGCTGCATCCCGTGCTCACCCACCCGACGCTGCCGTCGACGCAATTCCGGAACATGCGGCGGTTGGCTGACCTCGTGCTGGAGCATTCGAACGAGGTCACGGTGTTCTGTAGTCACGACAAATCGGAATTCGACCGACTCTCGGAAGAGGCGGACCCGCTGAATCGCTAGCCGAAGTCAGGTGGCGAGACTCGCCGTCGAATACGTGTGGTGATGTGTGCCGGTGCGGAGGCGGGCCAGCGCGACCGCGTGCTGGTCGAGCCGGATGTCCTCGAAGGTCCACGGTGTCCACGGACGCACGGCGGTGGCATTGCCGTCGGCATCCAATGCGGCCATGATGTTCAGACTGTGGGCGGCCAGTGTCGGGCGCTTGTGCGGCGTTCCCGCGTACACGTGGATAGACATATGCATGGTTTGTCGGCCGGTGTGGATGAGTCGGGCGTTGATCTCCACTACATCGCCGATATGCACGGGTCGATAGAACCGAGTGCCGCCGATATATACCGTGACCGCCTCGCCGCCGCACCAATGCGTGGCGCAGAGGTAGCCGGCGTCATCGATCCATCCCATCACCCGGCCGCCATGCGTCTTGCCGCCCCAGTTGACGTCGGTCGGCGCGGCCAGAAAGCGCGTCGTCGCCTGCTCGGCGAGCGTTCCCGATTCGGTGTATGCGACGGAATCCATTGCCGCCTCAATGCTTTTGCGTACCTGGATCCGCGACTGCGCATCCGCGGAGCGGGCTTCTTCGGCGGCGGTACGCGGGAGCCATTGGCGCACGGGCGTCGGAGTGCCGTCGCTCATTGCAACGAAGACCATCAGGCATGAACTGACATCGGTGAAATGCCGATCGTGCGGTCGGGCCGATCGAACGGTGCAGTGGATATGCATGCTCGATATTCCGGTGTACACCACGGTCGCTACGACTTCCACCAGATCGCCGGACAGGATGTCGCGGGTGAATCGGATGTCTCCGACGTACGCGGTGACGGCGTACTGGCCGCTCCAGCCGGCCGCGCAGGCGTAGGCGGCCTTATCGATCCACTCGAGAATCTTGCCGCCGCGGACATTCCCGCCCAGTGTGGCGACATCTGTCGGTGCCGCAAGGAATCTGAGCGTCATGGTGTGGTCGCCGGCGGGTGCTGACGACGTCTCGGGGTTAGTGGTCTTCACCATCCGAAGTCAAGTACGTGCGCATTGCGCCGCCATGTCGTGAGGTGTCCCCGGGGTCAACTAAAGCTGACCGGCGCACCCACCTCACGGTGAGTGCGCCGGTCGCGTGCGGTCGACGAGATGTCGTCAGCCGGTCACCTTGCCATCCTTGAAGGTGAGGGTGCCGTGCTGGTAGGTCTGCTGCAGACCGCCACCGGGGGCCGCAGTCTCGTCGGACGTCGGGTAGCCGAGACGACCGTGCTCGTGGCCCTGAGTGCCCCAGAAGTCGCCGATCTCGCCCCACTCGATGTAGGCCTGGTTGTTCTCTGGGTTCTGGTAGATCGAACCGTTTTCGAAGGTGATGAACTTTCCACCCGTCGGCAGCGGCACCACGGGGCCGAGCGGCTTGCCAAGGACGCCCTTGTCGTATCCCAGAGCGGCGTACTTCGCGAGGACCGCCTGATCGGTGATCTCGACCTGCTGGCCGTCGGCGGCCGCGATGCTGGTCGATTCGACCACCGGGGCGGGGGCAGCGCTCGGCTTGCCGCCGTTCTCGCCGCTCGTGCCCGGCGCACCGTTCATGCCCGAGTTCATTGCGGACTGTGCCGCATTGCTGGCCGAATTCGCGGCCGACGAAGCATTGTCATTGGAGCTCTTCGAGTCGCTGCAGGCCCCGGCTGCGCCGACCACAGCAATCGCGGCTGCGACGATGACGATCTTCTTGGATGCATTCATGCGTGATTCCTTCTCTGGTCTTAATCAGGTGTTGATTTCGATCGAAATGGAGCGGTATCACTCGCTGGTGAGAACTTCGATGTCGCCGGTATTCGCGAAGACGAGCATTTCATCGTCAGTCCGGATCGCCCATCGTCGCGGCGAATCGGAACCTGGTTCCTGATCGGCTTCCGCGGTTTCCAGGTCCGGCCCGAAGTCCTCGATAACCTCCCCTCTGGCCTGCTGATTCGTGCCCGCGAAGACGGTTACCCGATGTCCGGTGCTGACACCGGCGGTGTGAATCTGTGAAGTCGCCTTGCTTCCGGGGTCGTCCGTCATGCCTCGTCCATCGAGTTCGTAGATCGCGTGCAGTGCGCCTAGACCGTAATACGGGGAAATTCAGTATTGCGCATGACGAGAAAACAATGAACGTCGAGTTGAATATATAAAACCGTATGTAAAGCGATTTAGGTAGATGTTTCTACGAGACTGAATGCGGCACACGTCTCACTGGTCCTCAAAGCGTGACTGCCGAGGATTCTCATTGAGTACTTCGCTCGCCGAAGCTCGGTCGTTACACCGCGCTTCGTCCCGAAGTTTCATCCACCGGGAACCGGGTCTGGGACATCGAGCACATCCGCATTAGCTTCGTCCGAAGAGCGACAAGGACGTGAGACATGCGGGTATTGATCACTGGTGGCACCGGATTCGTGGGTGGGTGGACCGCAAAGGGGGTCGTCGACGCCGGACATGAGGTCCGTTTTCTGGTTCGCAACCCGCAGCGACTGTACTCGTCGACCGCCGCCCTGGGCATCGATGTCGCCGACCACGTGATGGGCGACATCACCGATGCGGACTCGGTGAAGAAGGCGTTGTCCGGTTGCGACGCCGTCGTGCACGCCGCCGCGATGGTCAGCACCGATCCCAAGCAGGCCGAGAAGACGATGGCCACGAATCTTGAAGGCGCACATAATGTCTTGGGTCAAGCCGCCGACCTCGGTCTGGACTCGATAGTGCATGTCTCCAGCATCGCGGCGTTGTTCCGGCCGGGCCTGGAGAAGTTCGATGCGGATCTGCCCGCCGCGGGCGGCAGCGAGGACGGCTACGGCCAGTCGAAAGCGCGAGTCGAGTTGTACGCGCGTTCTCTGCAGGATGGGGGCGCACCCGTGAACATCACCTATCCGGGAATGGTGCTCGGACCGCCCGTCGGCCGGCAGTTCGGCGAAGCTGCCGAAGGAGTGCGCGGGGCCTTGCAGGTCCGGTCGCTGCCCGGGCGCCGCGCCGGATGGTTGGTGGTCGACGTTCGTGACCTGGGCTCGCTGCATGCGGCACTTCTGGAGCCCGGCCGCGGTCCGCGGCGCTATACCGCCGGCGGGCATCGATTGTCGGTCGGCGAGGTGGCGCAACTGCTTTCGGAGGTTTCGGGCACCACGGTGCATCCGGTTCCGGTGCCGGATTCACTGCTGCGCGCCGCCGGAGCGATGCTCGATCAGCTGGGCCGTTTCCTACCGCTCAACTCGGCGTTCAGCGAGGCGGGCATGCGGTACTACACACAGATGCCGGCGTCGGACGACTCGCCCAGCGAGCACGAGCTCGGCGTCGTCTATCGCGATCCACGCGAGACACTTGCCGACACCGTCGCCGCGATGCGCGCAGTTGACGCCGGCCGAACGTGACCTAGAAGCCCTTCGACCGAAGGTATTCCGCGACAGTGGCGACGGATTGTGGGTTGCGTGGGCTTTCGACCAGTGCGGCGTAGGGCAGCGCGATGAAGTTGCCATCCCGGACGGCGGTTGTGCCCGCCATGAGTGGTTGCCGGCGAAGCTGCTCGATCTTGGACGCGACGGAGTTCGCCGGCCCAGCGCCGTAATCGACGATGATGATCGCCTCCGGGTCGCGTTGCGCCGCGGCCTCCCACGAAATGGAGGTCCAGGAATCGTTGAGGTCGTCGAAGATGTTGCGGCCGCCAGCCTCTCGGATGATCTGCGACGGTGCTGCGGTGCGTCCGGTGGTGAACGGCTCAGGATCGGCGCTGTCGAAGAGGAAGACGCGTGCGGGTGACTGTCCGGCCGGCACCGTCGCCTTCGCCGCTGAGACCTGGCGACGATAGCCGACCACCAACTCGTCGGCCCTGTCGCGCACGCTGAAGATGTCACCCAGATTGGTCAGGTCCGCGTAGAGCGCTTCCAGCGGTTCCATGAGTCCGCGCGCGGTAGTGCCGGGTTGGCGGCACGCCTCGGTGAGTTGATAGGGGACCGCGCCGATCTGTCGGACCCAGTCGGGGGTGAGTCCCGTCGATTCCTTGAAACCATAGTTCCAGCCCGCGAAGACGAGATCGGGGTCGGCGGCCTGCACCACCTCCCGCGAGAAGGAATCGCCCAGCTTTGGCGTGGAATGGAATTGGGCCCGCCACGGTGAACTCGCGATGTCCCGCTCCTTGCCTGGATAGCTGGTGTATCCAGCAAGGTGGTCCTGCAATCCGAGCGCGAACATGATCTCGGTGATGCCTGTGTCGTTCGTGACCACCCGCGTCGGAATTCCGCTGACCGTGAGTGGCTTGCCGCAGTTGGTCACGGTCACCGACCCGCCGGTGACGGAGGATGTCCGATCTTCGACGTTGGCGCCACATGCGGTCAATAGGAGGGCGCCGGCAACCATCACGCATGCGGAACCTCGCTGGAATCTCATCTAGTTCTCCTCTTCGTCGAAAATGATCTGCGGAATGCCGAGGCGTGGATGCGACACGATATGGCCGCCGACCGAAAAGCATTGGCGGAGCACATCAGTGGTGATGACGTCGTGAGCAGTTCCCGAGCAGACGAGGCTTCCGTCGGTGAGCACGAAGATCTGGTCGCAGTACTGGGCTGCCAGGTTCAGATCGTGCAGGGCGGCTATCACTGTGATGCCGAGGTTCTTGGCCGCAGCCAGGATGCCGTATTGATGGCGCACATCGAGATGGTTGGTGGGTTCGTCGAGCACGAGGATGCGCGGTTCCTGCGCTAGCGCCCGCGCGATCAGGACCCGCTGACGCTCACCACCCGACAATGCCAGAAAGCCTCGATCAGAAAGATGCGTCGCGTCAGCCGTTTCGAGCGCGGCCCTGCAGATCTGGAGATCCCGGCTGCGGTCAGCGCCGAGAACACCGCTGTGCGGAAGCCGCCCAGTTGCGACGACTTCGCTTGCCGTGAAATCGAATTGGAGGCTGTTGTCCTGGGTCAGGGCGGCCACCTGCCGCGCGTTTTCGCGCATACTGATCGTCGAAATATCGGTTCCGTCGATCGATACCTGCCCTGATATCGGTGTCAGCGCGCGGTAGAGGCACCGCAGCAGAGTGGATTTGCCACTTCCGTTGGGCCCCACGATGCCGACGAACTGTCCGGGAGCAATCGAAAGAGTGATCGCGTGCACGATGCGGGTGCCGTCGATCTCGATGTCGACGTCCGCGTAGTCGACGCGCATCAGCCGGCGCCCATCAATGCGCCCCGACGGCGCATGAGAAGAATGAAGGCCGGAACGCCGACCGCCGCCGTGATCGCGCCGAGGGGGAGTTCTTGCGGCGGAACCACGGTGCGGGACAACAGATCGGCGGTCACCAGAAATACCGCGCCGAGTAGCGGCGTCACCACGACGAGCCGCCGATGATCCGCACCGACGAGTATGCGCGCCACATGCGGCACGATCAGTCCCACGAAACCGACCGCACCGCAGATCGAAACAAAGCAGCCGGTCATTGCTGCCGCTACGACGAACAACCAGAGCCGGAATCGCGACGCGTTGATACCGAGTGCGGCGCACACCTCGTCGCCCATGGATAGCGCGTTGAGGTGGCGCGCGTACAGGCCGATGATGACCAGCCCCGCTAGCGCAACCACCGACACCAGCGGCACGACCTGCCAGGTGGCGGTGGTCAGGCTGCCCAGCAGCCAGAACATGACGCTGCGTGCGGCATCGCCGTGGGGCGCCATGAACACCAACACCGTTGTGGCAGCAGAGAATCCGTAGCTCAGGGCCGTTCCGGTCAATACCAGCCGCAACGGCACGAGTCCGGCGGCCGATCGGGCCATCAGATACACGAGCACGGTCGCCCCCAACGCTCCCGCGAACGCCGCGGTCGACAGCGCATAGATGCCGAGGGCGCCGAAAGTGCCGAACAACACCACGGCCGTCGCACCGACCGAAGCACCGGACGAGATGCCCAGAACATAGGGATCAGCCAGTGCGTTGCGGACCATCGCTTGCACTATCAGTCCGACCCCGCTGAGCCCGGCGCCGACCAGAGCTGCCAACAGGACTCGTGGCAGGCGGGAGTCGATTACGACCCGGTAGTTCGGGACATCGGCGGAAGCGATAGTGCCACCGGTCAATTCGGCCCACAGGAACTGGCAGGTGTCACGCCACGGGATATGCACGGTGCCGAACATCAGCGCCAATACCGAGACCGCGACAAGCATCGCGATGAGTGCCGCCGCCAGAGCCACGGCCGAGAGTCGGTGCATGCAAGGCACTTTCAGCTGAATGCAGGGAGCGCCCGGGCACTACGACGGACCGAAACAAGATATGGGCATGCGCTGCCGCACAGCTCGTCAACCGTGTCCCTCGGAGTTGACAGGCGACCATGCCGGCGGCACGGCCGCGGTGGCAGGTCTTCGGACTCAAGGACTCGGTACCGGCTATCGGTGCCATCTACTGGCGGTCGCTTCCCGGACGCGATGCCCAGTGCTGTTGACCGCGGTCGTTTCCTCGTACCGCTGCGGGGCAGTTCCGGATTCAAACCGGATTCCCTCTTACGAATCGCCGGGCCCGCGGCCAGGCGATAACCAACGCGCGGCAACGGTAGCACGGCAAAGAGCCCAAAGCGGACAGGTGGTGCTTCGTCAACCCAGAGCCTCGTCGATGCGCGGCTCTACGCGTATCGGTCACGAATTGGCCGCAACCACGGCGCCCGGGTTGACGAATGGTGTGAGTCCCCGCACACCCGGCCGAACCCCAAAATTGCTGGTTACCGCGTATTTCGCCGAATTGGAATCGGACATCGAACTATGCCGATTAGGAAATTCTTAAGAAACGCACGGATTGCTCTCAGGTAGGTATATCAACCTGTTACCAACCGCGAGGCAGGGCGATGGTTTTCGCCGCCTGAATGATGCTCGCGTGCCCCGGTAACCGGCTTGAGCCGGTTGCGCCGAGTGTAGGGGATACGTCCCGTTCGGCAGACAAGTCCATCCCAGCAGCAATGCCGCGTCGCTGGCGCATGTCCTGTGCCCGGTGCGTGGCTCACCGCTGCCGGTCGGAAGCCCGGCCGAGAACGCCAAGTCAGGAACCCAGTAGTCATGTCCGTTGCATCGAAGCACACCATCAGCATGCGTCGCCTCACGCCGCGCTCCCGTGCCGTCGGCACTTTGGGGCTGTCGGCGGTCGCGATCGCGGGACTCGTCACAGCCGGTGCCGGCACGGTGAACGACAAGGCTCACGCGGCCGTGACGCCCGCCCGCAGCGTCCAGGCCGTGTCCACGAACGCCTCGTCGTCGAATATCGGGGTATCTGCGGCGTCGCCTGCCGCGCCGAGCGCCGCCGCGGCGCCTGCGATCACGCCGACCATCGCTCCCGCGGCGGTGGCGGCCCCGAAGTACACCAACGACCTCGACGGTTGGATCCACGAGGCGTTGGACATCATGAAGAAGAACGGTATCCCCGGCAGCTATGACGGGATCTACCGCAATGTGATGCGTGAATCGACCGGCAACCCGCAGGCGATCAATCTGTACGACTCGAACGCGGCCGCCGGTAATCCGTCCAAGGGCCTGCTCCAGGTGATCCAGACCACGTTTGCCACCTATCACGTGCCGGGAACCAGCTTCGACATCTACGACCCGGTCGCGAACATCGTCGCCGCCTGCAACTATGCGGCGCATAACTACGGATCGATGGACAACGTCAACTCTGCATACTGATCGGTGAAGTGACGTGTAGCGGCGCGACGTGGGAATTCACAACGCCGGCATGAAATCGAAGAAGCCGGGAGTCCGGTCCTCACGCAATCGACTCAGTCTGCGATAGCTGATCAGCCAGCGGCCGTTCTCCTTCCGGTACTCCTCGTGGTAGTGGCCGTAGCCGTGCAGGTGCTCCTCGTGGTCACCGTTGGTCCACCAGAGTTTGTCCTCCATGGACCAAATCCCTTGTGCGGTGGTGTCCGATTTCAGGCGCATGCCCGTGGTGCACCGTCGTCACGACGGTGCGTCCGCCGAGCATGGTGCTGATCGCCCGGGTCAGGGCCTCCTTGCCTACGATCCGATTGGACTTGCCGTCGGTCTGTGGCTGCTTCTCGCCAGGCAGTCCGCCCCAGGTCTCCGACACGACATCGTCGGTGTGCAGGGTCGGGTAGATCTCCCACTGCTTGTTGTCCATGCAACGCAGTCGCGCCGCGAAGGTCCGTTTGATCTCCTCGATCGCCATCAGTTGTTCGGCTGGGGTGAGCGTGAGTTCGGTGGCCATGGCTACACGTTGACAGCGGCGCGACAGGTGACGCAACGAGGGTGTCCGGTGATCGGACTGCTCCCGGCCGCAACGCACGCCGCTCACTGTCGTTTTCCACTCCTCGGCGTCGGTCTGGCTCGCACTACGACCGAGGATCAGGAGGACCGCGCCGGGTCGTGTCGGGATGCATGTTCGACGATCTGTGCCGCGGACCGCTGAACGGACAGAACCAGCCTGCGGTCATTGGCAACGGTGGCGAGTGGCCCGCAGACCGATACCGCCGCGGGTACTGGCAGCTGGTAGTCGATGGGTGCGGCCACACAACCGAGTCCGGGAATGGAGCCGGCGCGATCGAAAGCGACGTGGGTGCCCTGTGCCGCCTCGAGTTCCGAGCGCAGGATCTTGTGGAATCGAGCGTCGGGTTCGCGTTGCTGGGCGGCGGCGATCGCGTCGTCCATATCGGCGCCGGGCAATGAGCCCAACATGGCCTTGCCGATCGCGCTCCGGTAGGCGGGGTAGCGGCCACCCACACGTGTCGGCACCGCGGCGCCGACGCTGCCGGCGATCTTCTCCCAGTAGACGGTTTCGCCGCCGTCGAGAAAGCCGAGGTGGACGACCAGGCCGGTCCGATGATGCAGTTCGCGCAATGCGGGCAACGCAGCGCGATGGAACCAGTGTCCGCGGATCGCTTGCGAACCCAGGTCGAAGAGCCTGATCCCCAGTTCATACCCGCGCTCATTGCGTGCCAGCCACCGGAGTCGCACGAGTCGTTCGAGGAGGCGGTGCGTCGAGGAGTTGGGTAGACCGGTCAAGCGCACTATTTCAGAGAAGGTCGCGGTGCCGCGGTTCTCGATCGCCTCAAATACCAGTTCCGCCCGCTCCAGCGTTCCGGCAGGACGCTCGGATACTTGTTTTTCGACCATGACGCTCCTCAAGGGCTGCGCTGGTCTTGCCGCCACGCGGGTGCATGGTGCAGCCCGCCGTGAGCATGGCGCGTGCGGGGTCCGGGCAGAACTGCCTGTTCCGCTGAGTGGACGGGAACCCGGTCAGATCAGGTTGGGCGGCGGGTCGGGGGGCGTATTCGGACTCGGGCTCGGGATGTCCGGGTCGGGCGGTGTCGCCGGTGTCGGCTGCGGAACCGGCTCCGGGATGGGGTCTGGACCCGGCTCGGGCGGCGTCGGGACAGGTGCCGGCTCGGGTGGAGCCGTACCTACTACTCGTCCGGTGGTTCGGTCGCGGACGGCCGCATTGACACTCATGACGTCTGGCCCGGTCGACGAATCGCGTCACGCGCACGATCCAGCATCGCGGCGAACGGTCCGATCAGGACGTTTTCAGTGGCCGTGTTGATGCCCGGATGCGGTCGCGTCGGTGCGATGGATTCGGCGAGCGCGACGGCGTTGGCGAGCCGCGTCGTTTCCGTCTGGTCGAGGTCGGCGCGGAGCACGTTGAACTCTTCGTGTTCTTCATGCTCGGCATGCTTGGTCACGGCATCGCGCAGCGCGGTGAGCTTTTGGGTGAACTCATCGGAATCGACAGAGAGATCCTCAAGTTCGGCGAGCGCAGCTTTGGCCGTTCGTTCCTCGTCGAGTCGTTCTGCAACAACTGTGCTGTGATCGTCCATCACCGAGCGTGCACGGGGATGGATGATCTCTTCTTCGGCGCTCTCGTGCACCGCGAGCAGCCGTCGCAGGTCGAAGAACGACCGTTCGCGTTCGTCGGCCCGGCTGTCCAGGGTAGCCGCGAACAGCTGCTTGATCTGCACATGCTGTGCCTCAAGGAACTGGATCACGTCATTCGATGTTGAATGTGTTGCAAGAGTCATGGGGGACAAGTCCTTTCGGTTGTCCGATGCGTCGGCTACCGATCCGCATGGGGTGCTGATCGACGGCGTAGTTCGGCTCGGGTGAGTTCGGCGATCGATGGCTTGTCGTCATCGGTCACTCGCTGCATGTCTTCGGCGACACGCAGCGGGACGGGTCGACGCGGTCCGCCGAGCACCGGTTCGAGCTCGACATAGCTGAATGGTGCGTGTCGGATCGCCGCAATCCGGTATCGGACGTTCTGGCCGGGGCGGATCGCCGCGTTCAGTTGCATGCCAACACCAATCATCGATCTCTCCTGATCGTTGGTCCTCAAATGGATCCGTCGACCCGGTGCTCTTACCCAGTCGGTGCCGTCGATAAACACCGGCTGCCAAGCCGATCGGGCGGGCTTGCGTACTAGTCGCGCAGGTAGCCTTCAGCCGCAACGGCATTCAGTGCCGAGTCGGCAGTGTCGAATACCCATGGTGGGCGTCGTCGATCGATCACCTGGAGCAGATGGTCGACAGCGTAGCTGCTGACGACTGCGCACCCGACGCCGTGGGCGCGTGCCACCTCGGGTAGTTCGGTGAGTGTCCACAGACCACGGCTGCCCATGAATGTGACTCCGCTGAGATCGATGATGATGTCTGATTGCTCGGCGAACAGAATTGCGGCAAGAGTGCCGATCTCGTGAGCATTCGAGGCATCGATTTCGCCGTGAACGGCGATCACCGCGGGACGATGCGCATCGTGCCGGGTGGGCGGGTATATCTCGATCTGCGCCGGATGGGCAAGTGTCTGAGTGTCAAAGTGACTGGTAGATAGCATTGATCTAGCCTCGCTCTCGTCAAAGGGAGCGTCACGCCCTGTGGTCTCCCCCATAAGGGGGCGCGCGCGTCGGCTGTCATGTTCAACCTGACTCGATGCTAGGCACAGCGCTGCAGACCGTCAACCGCAACGAGGGCGCCCGCGATTGAGATTCAGGCCTATCGGGTAGTGGGTAGGGGGGAATTCGGCAATGGAACCGATATCCGCCCAACGGGTATCGGTCGACGGCGGGAGTTGGATAGTGTCGGCTATGGCGACCATTCGGTCCGAGGTGGACTGGGAGAGTGATTCCCTTGTGCAACTGCGTGTTCCGGCACGCGTAGAACAGTTGGCGGTGATTCGTGCCGCAACGGCAACGGTTTCTGCATCATTCGACCTCGATATCGACGCGATCGCGGACGCACGACTCGCGGTCGATGAGGCGTCGACCGAACTCATGACCATCGGAGTGCCGGAAGCAACTCTCGACTGCCGTTTCGACGGCGGATCCGGGCGGTTGTGGGTGCGATGCGCCACCACCATCGCGGGTGGAGACGCGATACTCGAACATGGGCTGAGCTGGTATGTGTTGCGATCGATCGTGACGCAGTTGTCGGTCGGGGCCGACGGTGCCGCTGATGGGGCAGGGCCACGGCAGGGGTGGATCGAGTTCTGCATCGAAAACGAGCATCGTCAGGCCGGCTGATCTGCCATGGGCCGAGATATCGGTGCCGGTACCGATGGCGATGGTGAGACGCAGCTGCCTGAAGAGCTGATCGCCACTCATCTCAAACTGGCAGAGAACCTGGCGTGGAAGTTCGCGGGCCGCGGAGAATCCCACGAGGACCTGGTCCAGGTGGCCAGAGTGGGGCTGGTCAACGCCGCGAACCGCTTCGACCCGCAGCGTGGGGGCGGGTTCGTGGCCTTCGCCGTGCCGACGATCATGGGCGAGATCCGGCGATATTTCCGGGATACGGCGTGGGCGCTACGCGTCCCGCGCCGCCTGCAAGAATTGAGCCTCGCCGTGGCAGCCGACACCGCGACGCTGAGTCAGGAATTGGGACGCGCTCCCACACCCTGCGAGCTCGCGAATCGACTCGACGTGTCGATCGACGAGGTGCTCGAAGCGCTCGCGGCAGACACCGCGCGGTATGCGCTGTCACTCGATGCTCCGCAACGCCAGACGGATTCGCCCGACGACGCAACGCTGGCGGATTCGCTCGGCGGCGTCGATCCCGCGTTGGAAGGTGCGGCCGATCGGCTCCAACTACGGTCTGTCCTCGCCGAGCTGCCGCCGCGAGAGCGCGAGATTCTGAAGCTGCGATTCGTCGACAATCTGACTCAGAGCCGTATCGCCGAGCGCATCGGGATGTCCCAAATGCATGTGTCCCGCATCCTCAGCACGACGATCAGCCACCTGCGCGAACACATCTCACGCGGGTAGGCGGGAAGCCGTTGATCTCCCCGCGTCGAGATCGCATCGTGCGCCGCGTGTTTTCGTCTGCGCCGTTCTGGGTACCGCCCTATTGCGACGGATCACTGCGCCGCGACGCGGGATGAAAGGAGTGGCGATGAACAGACTGTCCAAGAGATGGGGACTGCTCGGATATGTGCTGGCTCTGCTCGCGATAGCTGCTGTGGTGATCGGGATCGTTGGCATAGCAGCGGCGATGTGGTGGGGCTGGCTCGTGCTGATCGTCGGGGTGGTGCTGTTGGCGACGAGCGGTGGGCTCATGGCTACGGTTTCATCCAGTCGCGGCCGCAGCCGGTATCGCGATCGCACACAACGTGATCCGATCATGGAGACCGTTACTTCGGCGGAGGAGTCGGACTACGTCGAGCGATACCGGGACGAAACACCGACCGACAATTCTGAATCAAGGGGTGCGCAGTGACCGACACCGACCAGAAGAAGGCGCAGTCGAGCGACGACCGAGGTGCCGCCGGTGAGGTTCACCAGCGCACCGCCGGGGATGATCCGGTCCTGACGACGGCTCAGGGAGCTCCGCTATCGGACAACCAGAACAGTCTGCGCGCAGGACAGCGGGGTCCGACGCTGCTGCAGGATTTTGCGTTGCGGGACAAGATTTTCCGCTTCGATCATGAACGAATTCCAGAGCGCGTCGTGCATGCGCGCGGCTACGGTGCGCATGGGAACTTCACCGTGACCGACGACCTGCGCGACGTGACGTGCGCGGATCTCTTCCGGGAGGTCGGCAACACCGTGCCGGCATTCGTGCGGTTCTCGACTGTCGCCGGCAGCCGCGGCTCGTTCGACCTGGCCCGGGATGTGCGTGGCTTCGCGGTGAAGCTGTATACGCAGGAGGGCAATTGGGACATCGTCGGCAATAACATCCCGGTGTTCTTCATTCAGGACGCGATGAAGTTCCCGGACCTGGTTCATGCTGTCAAGGACGAGCCCGACCGAGGATTTCCGCAAGCGCAGTCGGCACATGACAACTTCTGGGACTTCGTCGCTCATATGCCGGAGTCGACGCATATGACGCTCTGGCAGATGAGCGATCGCGCCATCCCGAGATCTTTCCGCTTCATGGAAGGCTTCGGGGTGCACACGTTCAGATTCGTCACCGACGACGGTCGCAGCACCTTCGTGAAGTTTCATTGGCGTCCGGCGCTGGGATGCCAGTCGGTTCTCTGGGACGAGGCCGTCAAGATCAACGGAGCGGACCCGGACTTCCATCGTCGCGACCTGTGGGACGCCTTGCATTCCGACGACCCGCCGTCGTGGGACCTCGCCGTCCAGCTCTTCGACGAGGACACGGCTGCGGAGCTCCCGTTCGATGTGCTCGATCCGACGAAGCTGATCACCGAAGAGGACGTCCCCTTGCGTGTCGTCGGTCGGCTCACGCTGGACCGGGCCGTGGACAACGACTTCGCCGAGACCGAGCAGGTCGCGTTCTGTACCCAGAACATCGTTCCGGGCGTCGACTTCACCGCGGACCCGCTGCTGCAGGGCCGTAATTTCTCATACCTCGACACGCAGGTGAGCCGGCTGGGCAGTCCGAATTTTACCGAGTTGCCGGTCAATGCGCCCCGGTGTCCGGTGGCGAACTTCGCGCGCGACGGCCAGATGCGGCATGACGTTCCGGCGGGGCCGGTGAACTATGAACCGAATGGCTACCGTGCGGGTGATCGCGGCCCGAGGCCTCCCGAATCCGGTGGTTACGTGCCTTTTGCCGAACCCGTCGAGGGCCCGGCGACGCGGCTACGGCCGGAGTCGTTCGCTGACCACTACAGCCAGGCGCGCGTGTTCTGGATCAGCCAGAACCCGACGGAGCAGCAGCACATCGTCGACTCCTACGTGTTCGAGCTCAGCAAGGTCGAGCGGGCGGAGATCCGTAGCCAGGTGGTGGCGAATCTTCGCAATGTCGACGAGAAGATGGCGTCGGATATCGCTGCGGGACTGGGATTTCCGCTGCCGGATGCCAGTTCGCCGGCCGTCGCCGTGCGCACGGATCTGCCGGGCAGCTCGGCCCTGTCGATACTGCTCAATCCGCCGCAGACATTTGCCGGCCGCAAACTCGGAGTCCTCGTCACGCCCGGTTCGGATCCGGCCCTGGTCGATGAGTTGCAGGAGTCGGTGCGGGCGGCCGGTGGCGTATCCGAACTCATCGCGACGTCGATGACGCTCGACTTCAAGCACGGTGAGACTCGCACGATCGACAACCTGCTTCGTGGGGCTCCGTCGGTCTTGTTCGATGCAGTGGCGATCCTCCCCGGTGAGGACGCGGCCGATGGACTGGCGGCGGACCCGGTGGCGCAGCAGTTTGTGACCGATGCCTATAACCATTTGAAGTTCATCGGCGTGGGCCCGAACTGCGAGGCCTTGTTGAAGGCAGTCAACCTGTCCGACCGGCTGGATTGGGGTTGCCAGGCATTGACCGGAGGCGACGGCGTGGCCGACTTCATCGGGCTGTTGAAGCAGCTGCGATGCTGGGACCGCGGCGACGCCTAGTCACGAGTCCTAGCTATCGCGGGAGATGTGCCTGTGCGTCGTGAGGAGGATGTGGTCGAACAATTCCCGGTTCTTTTCGGGGATGAGTTCTCGCCCCTCCGTTGTCAGGTCATGCAGGAGCTGCTCGGCGATTTCGCGCAGTTTGGTGTTCGTCTCCTGGGAGCGCCATCGCAGGATGTCGAAGGCCCGATCGGCCGATACCCCGTACACGAACATGATCACGCCCTTTGCCCGGTCGATCATTTCGCGGGCCGCAGCGAACTCGGGCAGCACATCGCTGAGCGATGACCGTACTTCCGATTCGATGGTGTCGGTAATGTCCACATAGAACCCGGTCGTCCCGATGAGTTCTCCGGCCGCACTGTGCAATTGATCGCCGATGACGATGATGTGGTGGACCTCGCCGGCGGTGTCGATGATGCGGTGCCGACTGCTGAACGGCGCACCGGTCGACAGCGCCCGCTGCACTTTCTCGGCGACGGCGGGCGCGTCCTCGGGATGTTTGTGCGACAGAATCAGGGCAGTATCGGGGGTCACCGAATTCGGTTCATAGCCGTGCATGCGAGCGACCTCGTCGGACCACTCCCAGCGCTCGCCTTTGAAATAGAAACGAAAACTGCCGATCCGCTGCGGCGTGCCGCCGCCGACGGCTTGTCCAAGCGCCTCCGGGCCACCCGCGTCCATCTGATCAGATTACTTCGGGCCGATCAGCCCGGAGCCGCCGACACCGTAAACAGCTGTGCGCGGACTGGTTTCAGTACCGCGGAGCCTGGGTAACAACGATCGACACCTACTGTCTCAGTCGACAGACCGAAGGGAATGAGAACGCATGACGAGCGCCACCACCCGAGACAAGGTCGCCTTCCTTGTCGCCGGCGAGGGAATCGAACAGGTCGAACTCACCGAACCCTGGCAGGCGATCAAGGAAATAGGCTTGCGGCCCACCCTCGTCGCCACGACGGCCGGACCGGTGCAGGCTTTCGAACACCTGACGCCGGCCGAGGAGTTCATCGTCGACCAGGTGGTCGACGATGTGAACGCGGCAGACTTCGCTGCGCTGGTGATACCGGGGGGCGTCGTGAATTCCGATCAGCTGCGCACCCACCGCCCCGCCGTCGAATTCGCCCGCGCATTCTTCGAACTCGGCCTTCCGGTGGCGGCGATCTGCCACGGCCCGTGGACTCTGGTCGAGGCCGGCGTGCTCCCGGAGCGGACGCTGACCTCGTGGCCCAGCCTGAAGACGGACATCCTGAACGCTGGTGCGAAATGGACGGATGAGCCGCTGGTCATCTGCCGGGAGGGCGGCAACGTCTTGATCACCAGCCGCAAGCCCGACGATCTGCCCCAGTTCTGTTCCGCGTTGGCCGACGAGCTCGAAGAAGCGGGCCAGCGTGTGCCCTGATCGGCGGAGATTCCTCGGCTAGCGGATTGCCAGCGGGTTGATGGGTGACCCGACTCCGCGGGTGAACTTCAGGGGTGCGCCCGTGTAGAAGAATTCGTAGATGCCGTCTTCGACGCACGCCGCGCCGAGCATTTCCAGGTCGAGCATCTCGGCGAGCGTCATCCCCATGTCGCGGATCAACACCATGTGGAGTTCGAAGAATGCCTTCGGATTCTCGCCCGGCATGACCTCTACCGCGAAGTTGTCCGAGCCCACCACGGCGACATCGCGTTCGCGCAGCCATTCGGCGCAGGCCAGTCCCAAACCCGGCTCGCCGGACATGAAGGTCACCGGATCTCGTTCGGCGACGAACTTTGCGCGCCAACCGGTCCGGATGAGCAGGATGTCGCCGGGGCCGACCTCAACGCCCTGCGTGGCGGCCACCTCGTCGAGCTCCTGTGGGCTGATCACCGCGCCGGACCCGAGCCAGTCCACTCCACGGTGCCGCGCGACATCGAGTAGTACGCCGCGGCCGGCGATGCCGGCCGCTTGCGTGTGTATCCCGCACTTGTCGGCACCCTTGACGGTGATGCCGGAAGCCGGATGCCCGTTGTAGAGCTGATCGTCGTAGTAGACGTGTGCCAGAGAGTCGTACTGGGACCCCGCTTGCAGCGGCATGAAGATGTAATCGTCGGCATACTTGAACCCGCCGGGGAAGACCTGCTCCTGGCCGTTCTCCGACATGAGTCGGATCGGGTTGATTCGATGGCCTCCCGGCTGCGGACCATTGCCGTCCAGCGGAATCCCGAGATCGAACACGTCTCCTGTCCGAACCAATCCGGCGGCCGCCGCTCGCCGTTCCGGAGTGATGAGATTGGTGGTTCCACGTTCGTCGTCGTCACCCCAGCGGCCCCAGTTGCTGAGTCGGCGGCCGAGGTCGCGCATATCCGGTGCGGAATCAGGCATCGTCTCTCCTTGACGCCCGGGCTGACCGGCAGCGTCGTAACAGAGTGTGCCCGGTGGCTTTTCGGAGCGGGAACCATAGGCCCACTCAGTGGGTGCTGTCGGTCACGTGTTGCGCAGAGCGCGGATCTTCCTGCGCGCCGAGCGGGCACCGTCGGCGGCATCTGCAGCCAGCTGCGGGGCCTGCTCCTGAAGCGCACTGAGGTTGTGCCCGACGGTCGACCCGAGTTCTGCGGCCTTTTCCGCCGCTCCCGACGCGGTCTTCGACAGCACTGGTGTTGCCCGGTGCACGGCATCCGAGAGTCGCTCACCGGCGACACTGGTCACATCGTCGAGGCGATCGGCCGCACGCGCCGCAACGTGTTTCGCGGTGTCGGCATAGCGGGCGGCCGACTCGCCCAGATCGGATCCGTCGTCGGGATGATGGCTGGGTAGGTGCGCGGCGGCACGATCGGACAGTCGCTCCGCGGCACGGCGCGTTCGCCACATCACCCCTGGCTTCCCTTCGGTGTCGAAGCCGGCGATGAGCAGCCCGCCGAGCAGGGAAGCGTCCTTGAGGAACAGCGCGGTCTGCTCCTGGCGAGCGGCCGGATCCTGTTCGTTCCAGAACGCGTGGGTCGTCGTGGCCGGAACGAGAGACCCGGCAAGGATCAACGACGCCGATCGAGGGGTGCGGCCGGTAGCGAGCAGCAGCCCGGCACCGAGCTGAATCCCGCCGTATGCCCGCGCCAACATTCGTTTGTCGACTTGATCCCGCGAGTCTGGCCGGACGATGTCCGTCGCGACAGCGATCAGTGGCTCGGCGGCCCGTGCCACCGGTTCCGGATGCACTAGCGCGCGGTAGCCGGAGTACACGAAAACCGATCCGAGCAGTGGCCGTGCGATGTGGCGGATCATGCTGTGATGTCCTCTCTGTTGGAGACTGTCGTGCTTCGGGTTCAGGTCGGTCTGGCTGGTTTTCGTGGCAGCACTTAGTGATTGCGCAACGAGTCGATCAGTTCACGCTTCTTCATCGACGAGCGGCCCGAGATGCCCAACTCCTGTGCACGTTTGCGGAGATCGGTCACGGTCCACTCCTCGTAGGCAGGTGAGGACCCGCCGCGTCGGCCGACCTCGCTGCGGCTGGAGTTTGCTGCGGCGTTGGCAATTCGTGCGGCCTTTTGCTTGGAGTCGCCGCGGTCGCGCAGGTCCTCGTACAACTTCTTGTCCTTGACGCTCGGGCCGGGGCTTTTCTGTGGCATCACGGATCCTTTCGTCGCTTCACGTACGCCTGCCGGAGCTCGTACCCACTGTTGCCACGGTTCAATCACGATCGCCGGATGACGACCGCTTTGTTTAGGCGGCGATCGAGACGGGTACGAGGACGACACCGCATTGATGCGCAGCATCGGCGGTGACGAAGACCCTGCACGACCCACCGAAAGGAACCAAGTGAGCATCAAAGATGACGCGCAGAACAAGGCCGATGACGCCAAGGGGCGCGCGAAGGAAGCCGCCGGCGCCGTCACCGGTGACGAGGATCTGAAATCCGAGGGGCGGGCCGATCAGGGAGTGGCCGATGCGAAGCAGAAGGTCGCCGACGCCGCCGAGAAGGTCAAGGAAGGCGTGGACAGCGTGAAAGAGAAGCTGACCGGCAACGACTGACGCTCTTGGCGATGGGCGGCGGCCTCGCGGTCGCCGCCCATCGACCGGCGGCCACTACGAGAAAGGAAAGCCCATGGGGGACAATGTTTATCGTGTGGTTGAGATCGTAGGTTCGTCCACAGTGGGCACCGACGATGCCATTGCCACTGCAGTGGCCCGTGCCAGAAAGACGCTGGACAACCTCGACTGGTTCGAAGTGGTCGATACCCGCGGGCATATCGAAGACGGCACCATCGCGCATTACCAGGTCACGATCAAAGTGGGTTTCGGGCTGCGCGACCGACCCGATAGCTAGGGCCGCGATGACGACGCACGATCGGTTCGTGGTCAGCGGCGGTGGAGTAGCCGACGAGGAAGACGAAGAGACCTCTCCAGGCCAGGAAACCTGATGTCCGATCGGTGACCAAACCGAAAGAACCGGAGCCCCCGATGCTTTCGCATCGGGGGCTACGGTCGGTGGGGTCAGTTGCCGGTCAGCTTGTCCTTGACCTTTTCGGCGGCGTCTTTTACATGCTCGACACCGTCCTTAACTGCCGAGGACACCTGGTCGGCTTTGCCTTCGTTCTTGAGGTCCTCGTCATCAGTGAGGTGACCGGTGGCCTCTTTTGCCTTGCCGCCGAGTTCCTCTGCTTTGTTCGAGAGCTTGTCGTCGATTCCCATGGGATCTTCCTTTCTCTCTTTCTGTGTTCCCCGGCCGGTTGGCCAGGGACTGGTTACTGCACGCGTGGCGTAGTCGCCCCACTATCGACGTGCAGCAAGTACTCGATCGGGATGCCATGTGGCCCAAGCGCTGTCTGGGTGTGTTCGGTGACCCGAGACAACAGCTCGCTGAGCTCGGCAGGTGAGGTGAGTCCAGCGAACGTCGCTGTGAGTCGCAGCACCTGGCGGCGTCCGTCGTTGAATGATCTTCCGGCGGAGTCACTGATCCGCGAATCCGTCGCCAACTCACTCGCCGCCGCCTGGGCGATCTTGTTGACGTTCAGTGTTATCCGACCCGAGGCGATCCCGGGTGCGTCGATTTCGGTAATTCGATTCGGGCGCAGGATCGCGATCAGTGCTGCAGCGCCGGCGATCACGGCGACCACCACCACCGCAGCCAGAAACCACGGCCACCAGGACGTGTGAGGGGCGCGGTCGAACCAGCCCTGGTCGATTCGGTGTACTCGATCGCGAACCCAGGCCACCTGCCAATGCCAACAGAGGGTTCCGGCACCGACGGCGACCAGCACAATCGCAAAGAACCCGGTGAGTGCCCGAGCGACGGACGCGGTCGAGGTACGCATGCTCTCACTCCTCCCGGTAGGGGCTGCTCTTGACAAGGAGTTTCGGCTCCCGGACAAATGCTGCGAGCTCGTCGGATAGGCGGTGTCTGAGTTCTGTCGTCGCACGCTCGGCATCGCCACGTGGGTCCGTCTTGAGACGCACCGTCACCTTGCGGAACGTCGCGGTGGCTCGTGCGGACTCGACGCCCTCGATATCCCGGGCGATCGCGCCACAGTGCATCGCAAGATCCTGTGGTCGCAAATACTCTGCCGCCCAGCGCGTCTGTCCTGCCAGCGCCAGATGGGTGCGCCGGCGAGGAGCGACGGTGAGCCAGGCCAGCCAGAGGCCCACGACCACGGCGGCAATGGCCGCGGGCAACATCCACGATTGCCAGGACAGCCGCCCAAGCCAGCGTGCGGCGGCCGCGAACCACTGGTCGCCGGATGCCCAATCCCAGCCAATAACCAAGTCGTGCAGTGCGATTGCAGCCAAAGCAAGGAGACAGACGGCAAACACGGCAGCGGGTAGGGCGGCGCCGGGAGTCGCTCGGACCCCGCGGGCCCGGCCGGCCGCTCCGGCCGCGTCATCCAGCGGCTGCGTGGCGGTCGAGTCGTCGGCGGCCGCGCGGGACTCGTCGTCATTGTCGACGCGACGTGCGATTGCCGGCAGCACATCACTGACGACGACGTCCACCCGTTTCGGTCTGGCCCCGGTCAGCCTTTCCAACTCGGCACGCACCTGCTCTTGCACCTGCTGTGCGGTATCGAAGACTGGTGTAGGCCAACGGATTGCGACCTCCGTGTGGACGGCGGGCCGCCGCTGCGCCATGTCGACATCGGCCTTGGGATACCCGCTGCCGGTGATCGTGCTGAAGGTGCTTCGATGTTGCTCGACACCGGGGATCGTCAGTGCCGTGACCCGGATCAGACGCTGCCCGACCCGATCAGCCAGTTCCAGCCGGCCGCCCGGATCAGGAGCGGCCGGCCCGATCTCAGCCACGGCCACTCCTGCGGAACAGAGCCGATAGGTCGATCAAGCCGTCGCGTTGAGCTCCGATCGCCAGGCCGATGGCACCTAGGACCACGGCCAGCAAGAAGCCGCCGAAACCGCCGGTCGTGGCGGCGATGGCCAGCAGCAGCCCTGCGATCAATCCGATTGCCGCGTTTCTATTCATGAGCTTCCTCCTGCAGGAGTCGACGTGGGATCGTCGTCGCTGGCCAGATCGTCGACGACGACGTCGATCGGATAGCCGGCTATCGCAGACGCTGCGCGTTGCGCTTGCTCCGCGGTCTCGAGCACAGATCCGTTCAGATGAGCGATGATGTGCACTTCGCCACGGTCTTCTGACAGCCGGATCCCGGCGATACGCCGGCCGGGCAGATATGTGGCGACCTCGCCGAATAGTCCGCCATGCAATCCGGCCACGCCGGGCACGGCGAGCACTGCTGCCGCGATCTGGTCGGCCGTGGTGGATTCGATCGTCTGGTCCCGGTTTTCGTCGTTCATAGCGCTGTAGTCCCGTTCGGCTGAGTGGATTTCACTACTCGACGCGGGATGCGTCCGAGGTGGTGGTCGGGTCGTCCTCGTCTTGCAGGTAGACGTCGTGAACGGTGATATTCACTTCGGTCACCTCCAGCCCGGTCATCTGGACGATTGCGGAGCCGACATTGCGGCGGATCGCCTCTGCGAGCTCATGAATGGCGACTCCGTACTCGGCGACGATGTCGAGATCGACCGCCGCCTGTCGCTCGCCGACTTCGACCGCGACACCCTGCGACAGGCTCGCGGATGTGCCGGGCAATGCGTCGCGGACCTTGCCGACCACACGTTCGGTACCTCCGCCGAGATCGTGGACCCCGTCTATCTCACGGGCGGCGATGCCGGCGATCTTTTCGACCACCGTATCGGCGATGGTGGTGCGCCCGCCGTCAGCGCTGCCCGAATCCTGTTCGGCATCTGCGGCTTTGGCGGGTTTCGCCTCTGCGGCGGCACGACTGCTCTTGTTGGCTGTTGTCTCGGCCATGGTTTCCCTTCCATAGGAATCGGTTCCGACTCATGTCTTTAGTCGGGTTGAGCCGCCGACTCTGCACGCGGTTTCAGCTATGACCTGCCTCACAGTTACCTAAATGCCTGGGTTGCCGCCGATGGGCCCGGCACAGTGGGGTGATGGACCGACATGCCGGCCTCGACGACGAGTCGCTTGCCGCGGCCGCCGCGCATGGGGACCGCGCAGCGTTCAGCGAATTGGTCCGCCGAACACTGCCGGCGCTGCTCGGCTATCTGCACCGCATGGTCTCCGATCCGGCCGTCGCAGACGATGTGGCGCAGGAGACCTGGGTTGCCGCGTGGCGCAGCCTTTCCGGATTTCAGCATCAAAGTTCTTTCCGCACATGGCTATTCGCGATCACCCAGCGTCGGATCGCCGACTATCGGCGGCGCCGCCGCGACCCGATCGCCGATGTCGACACGTTCGCACAGCTGCCTGCAGGTGGCGCGGACGTGGAATCGGAGGCTGCGGCGAACTCGCTGGTGGCCGCATTAGAGCGGGAATTGGCCGCCCTGCCGCCAACCCCACGGGCGGTGTGGTGGTTACGGGAGATCGAGGACCTCCCGTACCAGGACATCGCCCGGATCCTGCAGATCAGCGGCGGATCGGTGCGCGGCCATCTACAGCGAACGAGGACGCATCTTTCGGAGGCGCTGGTCGCCTGGAATCCGCAGCAACGGTCCGCCGAATCTGCGGCCGGGGATACTGGTGTGGACTCCGATGGTGTCGGGTCGACCGGCACGGCGCGTGACGAAAGGCCACCGGGTGCAGTGAACCGGCGGCCGACGGAGGTGAACGAGATATGAGCGAATCATCCCGCCCCGACGCCTGGCTGATCGAGGCCAGTCGCCAGTTGTCACCGCCGAGCGCCGACATCGACCGACTGGTGGCAGCGATCACCGCCAAGGTACGGCTGCTGCCGTTGCCGAGCACACCGCTGGACACTGATCTGCCCGGGGTGACGATCACCGATCTGGTGCTGAAACAGTTGCTGGCCACCGAGATTCGCCGCGACTACGAGCGACTCGTGGTGGCGATCAGATTGGATATCCACAATCGGAAGGTTCGTCGAGTACGAATCAATCTGATCGGGCGCTACCGAGACGAGCTTCCAGAACTCGGCGACGTGATCAGGCAGCGCGTCAAGACGATTCTGATGACCGGACTGGGGGCCGACCACGGGGCGCGGGCCGCCAACCGTATCGATCTGCACTGGACCGACCTGCATGACCCGCGCTGATCCGGGCGCGCAACACGTCTTGGCTGGCTCCGGATAACCGCACTGCTGGCGCTCTACGGCTCCAGACCGACCGCGGATGCGCAGTATCGCCAGACCGCAACACGTTGAGCCTCCGTGAACTGGGTCGCCCGGGTGTAATGCGTCGCCCGACTGCGACGGTCGTGCCAGAACAGACCGGATGTTGGTGCGGGCGACGTGGCGGTGAGCCACACGGCGGTGTCTGCAGCCTGCTGCGGGCTTCGGAGGAGGGGTCGGGCGACTGCGCGGAAACGCGGTAATGACTGTGCGACACCAGGAGTATCGGCCCAGCCCGGGTGCATGGCGGCGACCACGCTCCCGTGAGCGCCCCAACGTCGGGCCAGGATGGGCAGCAGTGCCACCTGGATCCGCTTGCTCCGGGCGTAGGCAGTGGCACCTCGGTAGGTCCCCCGGCGATACTCCGGGTCGTCCCATGGAAGTGCCTGGGTGTACATCCCGCCGGAGGACATGAGCACGATTCGGGGGCTCGGCGACGCCGCGAGAAGCGGTAGAGCGAGTTCGGTCATGAGCAGCGGCCCGAGGACGTGCGTGGCGAGCGAGAGCTCGTGCCCGTCACTGGTTTGCGTACGCGCCGGCGGCATGACACCGGCGTTGTGAATCACCGCGTCGATCCGCGGGATTCGTTGCGCGACACGGGTCACGAACCCGTGCACATCGCCGAGATCGGCTACGTCGCAACGCTCTACGAGGATGCTGGCGTTCGGTTGATCGGCGAGGATATCGTGCCGCGCCGATTCGCCCCGTGCTCGGTCGCGTACGGTCATCACCACGGTCGCCCCCAACTGAGCCAACGCGCTGACGGTCGCCTTGCCGATGCCCGAATTAGCGCCGGTGACAAGCACTGTCGTACCGACGAGAGCATCGGCGGCCGGGTCATCGGTCCGCCATGAGCGTCGACGCAGGGCGAACCCGAGGCGCGAGTATCCCGGCAGCACAGCTCTTTCGAGCGCTGCGTCGAGCACAGACCCGGCAGTTGTGGCAACCACCATCACGTCAACCCAATGGTGACGATGGACTGGCCGGTGGGTTGGGGCGACCCGACCCCTGGCTCGACAGTGACGGCGACGGAGGTGGCGCTGCCAAGTCGGGGGATCAGCTCCCCGCCAGGCGGGGGCATCGTCGTCGCACTCATAGTGCCAGCCGATCGAGGCGCTTTGCTCGGCTGCATGAACCACATCTGATAGACGTGGCCGGCTGGGGGTGGCGGCACATTTGTCATCGATACCACCACAGCATTCGACTGCGCCGAAGCGGCGACCATGATCGTTCCGCCGGCCACACCGGCGCTGACTGTGTGCATATCGGGACTCGTCATAACCTGTGCGACCGAGGGGCGGGTCGGAGAGTTGCTGGTGAACTGGCCGACGGCGACGGCAATCCCGAACGCGACGATCACAGCCGCTGCCGCAGCCAGCAGGATGCGGGGGATCGTTGCCCGTCGTCGCCGGGCGCGTCGGCGGTCCAACTCATCGCCGCCGGGGTCCGATCCGGCGCCGGCGAGGGCGGTCAGAATGTCCTCACGGAGTCGACGCGGCGGCGCGAGAACGTCGCTGTAACCGACCAGTGCCATCGTCTCGTGTGTATCGGCGACGATGCGGCGAAACGCTTGAACGGTCTGCGAATCCGCTGTTCCCAGCTGTCCGACGATGTCGTGGCGTTCGGATTCGGATACGGCATCGAGCGCATAAAGATACGCGAGATCCAGGAGGTCGGCGACGTCGTGGCCGCCGGTGTCGTGGTCAGGCATCGGAATTCACCCCCAGGCAATTCTTCAAGCGAATCAGGCCGTCCCGGATCCGTGACTTGATGGTCGGTAGCGGTACGTCGAGATGATCGGCGACCTCTCGATAAGTCCGTCCGCTGTAGTACGCCAAGCCGATGACCTCGCGTTGGGTCTCGGTCAGGGTGCCGAGACAGTCGGCTACCTGCTCCTCGTCAAGGAGCTGAGTGACCTGTTCGGCGACGGTGTCGTGCGGGCGGCCCAAATTTGCGCTGCCGTACGCGTGGTGTCGATCGGCCGCGGCCTGTTCGGCGCGGACGCGGTCGACGCTGCGCCGATGGGTCAACGTCATCAGCCAACCGATCGGGCTCGCCTGTCCCGGGTCATATTTTTCTGCAGCCGATGTCCAGACCTGCAAATAGACCTCCTGTACGACCTCCTCGGCCAGCGAGGGATTACGCAGGATGCGTGTCGCCAGGCCGAAGACGCGCCCGCAGGTGTCGTCGTAGAACTGCGCGAAGACTGCTCGGTCGCCGGCCGCGATCGCGGCCAGTGAACTGGTCAGTCGAGAGGCGAACGGGTCAGGCGCGGCCCTGCCGGGCGCCGGGCACGAGGGCGCGTCCTCGGAGTCGCGTCCCGGCCGCGATCTGTCCATGGGAGCAGAGTGGCACAGAGCCGACCCGCCCGCGCCGGACGACTCGTCCGCGTGATCACGAATATTCAATCGTCTCCTCCTGCCTTACCCAGCATTCGAAGCCGAAGCGGCCGCGGATGGGTATGCGTCGCCGACTCCTTGTTCATCGACACCGGGGCCGCCGGGAGGTCTATCGGCCGGTGTCGTGTTCGCTGAGGTGCAGAACGAAGTGGTGGACGTCGAGATATCCCGACGCGAAACCGGCTTCGGAATAGGCGAGGTAGAAGCGCCACATGCGGCGAAATATCCGGTCGAACCCCAGCGCCTCCGCGCCGCCCGCGTGGGAGGTGAACCGCTGCGACCACAGCCGCAGGGTGTCGGCGTAGTCGCCGCCGAAGCGGCGGGTGTCGCGGATATGCAGGCTGGTATGCGCAGCAGCGATCTGCTCGAGAAGTTCGACCGACGGGAGAAATCCGCCCGGGAAAATGTACTTGTGCACCCAGGTGTAGGTATCGCGGGTTGCAAGCATCCGTTCGTGCGGCATGGTGATGGCCTGCAGGGCGATTCGGCCGTCATCGTCGAGCAGGCTGTCGAGAGTACGCAGGTAGGCCGGTAGGTAGCGGTAGCCGACCGCCTCGATCATCTCCACCGAGACGATGGCGTCGAATCGCCCTCGTACGTCGCGATAGTCCTGCAGCTCGACACTGATTCGGTCGGAAAGGCCTGCGGCCGCGACGCGTTCACGGGCCAGCAGTTGCTGCTCGCGTGAGAGGGTGACCGAATGGACTTGTGCTCCGCGGCGCGCTGCCCGGATCGCCAGCTCACCCCAGCCGGTCCCGATCTCCAGCAAACGGGTACCTACAGTTACTCCGGCGGCGTCGAGCAACACATCGAACTTATGGCCTTGGGCCGCAGACAGATCCGCCCACGCAGGATCCCGTCCATCGCGGCTGAACAATGCCGCGGAATAGGTCATCGTCTCATCCAGGAAGAGGCTGAAGAACTCGTTGGACAGGTCGTAGTGGTGAGTGACATTGGCGCGTGCCCCGGCTCTGGTGCCGCGTTGACTACGGGGCTGGCGTGGCATGCACACAGCGCGGAAGCGTTGCAACGGTGCCGGAACCAACGTCCCGATTCGGGTCGCGAGCACGGTGAGCACGGCTGCGAGATCGGGTGCGGACCAGTCTCCGGCCATGTACGCCTCCCCGAATCCGATCAGCCCGCTGTCGGCGACGCGAGCAAAGAAGTCCTGCGGGCGGTGAATCAACATTCGGGGACCGGCATCGGCGGATGTCGATCCCGCGCCCACCACGGTGCCGTCCGGATATTCGATGCGCACCGGTAGATCCCGGACCGCGCGATGAAAGAGTGCGCCGACGACAACGCGTCCGGCGCGCGCCCGTGGCCCGCGGGGAACCCGGGTGACCGCAGTCCATCGCCTGGATACGGAGACGTCGCGGTCGGGGACGAGATCGGCATGGTTATGTGTCATTGTGTTTCTCCCTGGTGCAGTGGACGGGGATGGATGGGTAGGCGGCGACACCACAAACGAAGTCCCTGCCAACGGATTTGAAGAGCGACCAGCATCGGCGCCGCCGGCGTGTGCAGCACCGTTCGCGCCAGTGTGCGGTTGTCCGCAGGCGTCGTGCGACCAGTCATGGTCGCGGTGAACAGCGTCGCGCCCGACGCGACCTGGAGCGTGATCGCGAGTCCCAGCCGATCGGTCGGTTCGGGAACATGCAAGTGGTAGGTCCCGGAGACCGAATTGAATGGGGACACGTAGAACGACTTCGCGACCGAGGCATTGCCGTTGGCGTCGGGGCGCAGTAAATAGCGGTGGCGTTCGCCATACGTGTTGTGAACCTCGGCGATCACACAGACGATCGTTCCTTCGCTGTCATGACACCAGTACACGGTCAACGGATTGAACACGAAGCCCAGTACGCGGGCATTGGCAAGCATCTGTACGGCGCCGCCATCGATATCGATGCCTTCCGTCGCCAGGTAGTGATCGACGTTGGCGCGCAGGCTCTGGTTCGGATCGCCGAGGTGGTCGGCCGCACGAAAGCCGGCGAACGGCCGCAATGGTTTTGGTAGCTGCGGCAATTCATCAAGGTCTACCAGCCAGCTGTAGCTTCGATAGCAGAACTCGTGCCGGAAGGGCTGGTGGCGCACATGCCGGATCCGAGTCCGCACGATGAGCGGCGCGTTCACGACGGACCTGCGTCCGCGTTCGGTAGCAAGGACATCCGTGGCTGCCAAGGCGAACCGAGCCGTGCGGCCGCGGTCGCCCCGGACAGGGCGCCGTCCTCGTGAAATCCCCATCCGTGATACGCCCCAGCGAACACTATTCGCTGGTCTCCGAGGCGCGGAAGTCGCTGCTGTGCTGCGAGGAAGCGAGGCGAGTACTGCGGGTGTTCGTAGACCATGGAGTCGATCACAGATTCCGGATCGACCTGGTCGCGGCCACCGAGGGAGACGACGAAGCGCCGATCCGTCTGCGCATCGAGGCGTTGCAAGCGATTCAGGTCGTAGCTCACCAAGACCCGGTCGGGTCGGGAATCGCATTGCGGCAGTCGATAGTTCCAAGATGCGCGCGCACTGTTCCGGAGGGGCAACACCGATGTGTCAGTGTGCAGGACTGTGTGGTTGACGGAATAGTGAAGTGCTCCCAGCACTTCGGTCTCATCAGGGGTGGGCGACTCGAGGATCTGCAGCGCCTGGTCCGGATGAGTGGCTATGACGGCTGCATCGAAGAACTCGGTCCGATCGGCGTCGTCGCGGACCGCCACAGCAGATGCGGTCCGGCTTACCTTCCGGACTGGTACGCCGGAGCGGATCGCGTGCAATCGCGCGGCGATGGCCTGGACGTAGCGCGCTGAGCCGCCCGTGACGGTGCGCCAGGTGGGGGAGCCGAGAACGGTGAGCATGCCGTGGTGATCGAGGAAGGTCAGCAGATATCGGGCGGGATAGTTCAGGGCATTGTTCGGCGGGCAGGACCACACCGCAGCAACCAGCGGAATCATGAAATGGTCCGTGAAGTACCGGGTGAATCCACCATCGGACAAGAACTGTCCGAGCGTGCGGTACGTGTCGCCGTCGGGTTCGGCGTCGCGGGCGAGCTCGGCACGCGCGAGCCGGTGAAACCGGGTGACATCGGCGAGCATTCGCAGATATCGCCCACGCACGACCGAGCGAGGTTGAGCAAACAGGCCGCGCAGACCTTTGGCGCCGGCATATTCGAGACCGCAACCGTCGCAACGTACCGACATCGACATGTCAGACTCCTGAGTTGCAATACCGAGCTCGTCGAACAATCGCAACAGCGTCGGATACGTGCGGTCGTTGTGCACGATGAACCCGGAATCGACACCGAGCGTGGTGGATTCGCCCATCCGAGCTTGAACCTGGTGGGTATGAGCATGGCCACCCAGTCGCGGCTGCGCCTCGAACAGCGTCACCTCTGTCTGGCGGGCGAGCACCCATGCTGCGGTCAGCCCGGAGACCCCGCTACCGATCACCGCGATCCGCCGGGCGGGCGGCTGACTCATCTCGAACATGCACAGAATTCGTCGCGATCGTCGGTTCGGATGGGTCACGGTCCGGATGTGAATCGGGAAAAGACTCGGTGGCCCAACCCGGATAGGGCTGGGCCACCGAAACGGGGAAGTCAACACGAGGTCGTCGTGCTGGTTCCTAGCTGGTTGGCGGCATCAGCACCGTGTCGACCAGATAGACGGTCGCGTTGGCGGTGTGCACCCCTCCACAGATCACCGATGCACCATTGACCTTGATGTCGTTGCCGATTCCGGTGACTGTGACACTGCCGCCCTCGACGGTCTTGTGCGTGCCATCGACCTGGTTGGGACTGAGCTGGCCCGGCACCACGTGGTAGGTGAGGATCTTCGTCAACTCGGCCGAGTTGGTCTTGAGACCGTCAATGGTCGCCGGGGCGATCTTTGCGAAAGCCGCATCCACCGGGGCGAACACCGTGAATTGGCCGCCGTCAAGGGTGTCGACCAGATTGACCTGCGGGTTGAGCTTGCCAGAGACCGCCGAGGCAAGGGTGGTCAGCAGTGGGTTGTTCGAGGCGGCGACCGCTACCGGAGCCGTTGACATTCCGGTCACCGAGCCCGGGCCGGCCGGGACCTTCGCCGCGTAGTCATTGCATCCCGGCCCGACCAAGTCAGCCGCGGGGTTTGCCGCGGGGGCGCTCATCGCCGGCGAATTCATCGATGTCGTCGAGGAGTCGGTCGAACTCGAGTTGTCGGAGGAATTGGACGAGCATGCCGACATGCCCACAACCACGGTCGCGGCGAGCCCGACGGCGGCCGCCGCCTGGTACTGGATCTTCTTCATTGATATCTCCTTCTTGTCGACCGCGGACCATCCCCGGTCACGAGTGCTGTCACCACGTCATTCGGCGCCGGCGGCGCCAGGGATGGGTGAGAAGAGGAGCACGTTGCTGCTACGCGCCTGAGCGGACTCAGGGGTGCTGGAAGTTCACAGCCGAATACACCCAGCCGGGATCGTCGTGATTCCGAATACCGGGCATGTACACATTGGTCCTGATCGGATTCCTCGGCGGATTGATCACCGGCGTCTCGCCGTGCATCCTGCCGGTACTGCCGGTCATCTTTTTTGCGGGCGCTCAGAACGCCGCCGGCGAGGCGGCAGTACCGGATGCCGGCCCGGAACCGGCTGGCAGCGGACCGACCCCGGTCAGCCGCATTCGCAGAATTCGCGAACGTCTCGGCCCGTACCGAGTGATCGCCGGGCTTGTGGTGAGCTTCTCGGCGGTGACGCTGGTCGGATCGGCGGTCTTGTCTCAGCTTCGCCTACCGCAGGACAGCATCCGGTGGGTCGGACTGGTCGTGCTCACTCTCATCGGCCTGGGACTGATATTCCCCCGCCTCGAGCAACTGCTCGAGCGGCCGTTCTCGCGCCTGCCACAGCGGCCTGTCGGGGCCGGTAAGAGCGGCTTCGGCCTCGGGCTGGCACTCGGGGTCCTCTATGTGCCTTGTGCAGGACCGGTTCTGGCAGCGATCGTCGTGGCCGGCGCGACCGGACATCTCGGGCTGCCGACGATCGCGTTGACATTGTCGTTCTCGGTGGGCGCTGCGCTACCGATGCTGATCTTCACGCTCGCGGGACAACGGGTGGCCGAGCGGATCAATGCTTTTCGGCGGCGGCAACGGGGGATTCGCATCGCCAGCGGTCTGGTCATGATCGGGTTGGCGATCGGTCTGGTCCTGAACCTTCCCGCAGTACTGCAACGCGCCGTCCCCGACTACACGAGCTCGTTGCAGAACAAGGTGGGTGACCCCGCGCAACTGCAGAACAAACTCGATCTCGGTGGCATCGTCACCGATCAGAACCGGGAGCTGTCGAACTGTACCGATGGTGCGACCACACTGCAGAGTTGCGGAACCGCACCGGAACTCACCGGCATAACCGGTTGGCTGAATACGCCGCAGCAGGCTCCGATAGACCTGCGAGCACTACGGGGCAAGGTGGTCCTGATCGACTTCTGGGCATACTCCTGCATCAACTGCCAACGCGCGATTCCGCATGACGTCGATTGGTACAACGCGTATCGCGACGCCGGTTTGGAAGTGATCGGTGTGCACACGCCGGAGTACGCCTTCGAGCGGGTGCCGTCCAATGTGGCCTCTGCTGCAAGAAATCTGCACATCGAGTATCCGATTGCACTCGATCCAAATTATTCGACCTGGACGACGTACCGGAACAGCTACTGGCCGGCCGAGTACCTGATCGATGCGACGGGCACGGTGCGCCACATCAAATTCGGTGAGGGCGACTACAACGCAACCGAGCGGCTCATCCGTGAACTGCTCACCGCCGCCCATCCCGGCGCTGTATTGCCCGCCCCGACCGACGGCAAGGACACGACACCCACCACCAGCACCACACCCGAGACGTACCTCGCGGTCGGCAAAGTCGTCAACTACGGCGGTGCCGGCGCGTACAACTCTGGCACATCTGAATTCTCGGCACCGGCGGTATTGGCCGACAACGCTTTCGCGCTGTCGGGACGATGGACTCTGGACTATCAAGGGGCGACGGCAGAAGGCCCCGACTCGACCATTGCACTCAACTACCACGCGAAGAACGTGTACATCGTGGCGGGCGGCACCGGAACCATTACCGTGACACAGGACGGCACAACCCGTCAGATCCCGATCACCGGCCCGCCCACGTTGCACCAGATCACGGGGTCATCAGACAATGAGAAGGGGATGGTCCGGGTCGGGTTGAGCCAAGGGCTACAGGCCTTTTCGTTCACGTACGGTTAGGCAGATGATTGTCGATCAGCAGAGGGAGTTGGTGCCGTGACGGTCACCGTCGTCCTTTTCACCCGTGACCTGAGGGTGCACGACAATCCCGCATTGGCCGCGGCGGTGCGCCGCGGCTCGGAAGTCGTGCCGTTGTTCGTGCTTGACGACGCAATCATCACGAGTGGCTTCAACGCACCCAATCGGGCGGCCTTTCTCGCCGCGGCTCTCGTTGAGTTGGATGACCAGCTGCGCAGGCGCGGCGGTCAATTGGTGCTGCGCCGTGGTCCGGTACCCGACGAGGTCGCTGCGGTCGTTCTGCACACCGGCGCGACGGAATTGCATATCGCCGCCGACGTCAGCGCGTACAGCCGCCTCCGGGAGCGGCGGCTTCGGGAACGACTGGCGCCGGCCGGTTGCGCTGTGATGGTGCACGCCGGGTCGATCACGGTGGCCGACCCGAGCGAACTCACACCGTCGACGGGCCGGGACCATTTTGCAGTGTTCACGCCGTACTTCCGCCGGTGGCAGGGGATACCGAGGCGGCGACCGATCGTGCCGCCGACCCGCATCGCGATGCCACAGGTCGATGGGGATCCGCTACCGAAGCGTGAAACGATCTGTGCGGGAGTCACTTCCCAGGAACTGAAGGTCGGTGGTGAGGGCTCGGGTCGGGAGCTGTTGAAGCGCTGGCTTGCGGGGCCGGTACGGGGCTACCACGAGGCGAGTGACGATCTTGCCGGTGACATGACGTCGCACCTGTCGCCCTATCTCCATTTCGGATGCCTGTCCGCCACCGAGATTCTCAGTCGACTCGACCTTTCAGATCCAGGCGCGCAGGCGTTTGCACGCCAGCTGTGTTGGCGAGACTTCCACCATCAGGTGCTGGCCGCTCGCCCGGATGCGGCGAGCGCGGACTATCGAACACGCGAAATACGATGGAGCACAGACGATCAGGTGTTTCGTGCCTGGCGAGAGGGACGTACGGGATATCCGGTTGTGGATGCGGGCATGCGGCAGCTACTGGCACAGGGATGGATGCCCGGTCGAGCGAGGCTGATCGCGGCCAGTCTGCTCAGCAAGACACTCCGTATCGATTGGCGGCTGGGCGCCGCGCATTTTGAGCGCTGGCTGGTCGATGGTGATGTCGCGAACAATCGGCTGAACTGGCAGTGGGCAGCCGGCACCGGCACCGACACCCGCCCGAACAGGGTGCTCAATCCGCTACGGCAGGCCGAACGGTTCGATCCGCTCGGAGACTATGCACGGCGGTGGATTCCCGAACTGGGCCACCTGGAAGGGAAGCGCATTCACCAACCGTGGAAACACGGCGTGCCCCGCTCGGTGTACCCGCGGCCCCTCACTGTCGGCGATGTCGACCGCCAGGTGGCACTGGATCTCTTCTCAGACAACGGCGAAATCAACTGATTCCTGGGTCAGCGCTCGCCTTTGCCGAGCATGTGCCGTAGGGACGATTCGAGCTTCGGATATCGAAACGAATGTTCGCGGGCGATCAGTCGTGCAGGCTCCACCCGCTGGCTGGCGTACGCGAGTTCGCGGGCGCCCTCGCCGCCGAGGATGACTCGCGGACCCAATGCGGGAACCGGTAGTACGGCCGGCCGGTGCAGGGTAGCTGCGAGTGAGTGTGTGTACTCGGCGTTGCGGACCGGCGCGGGCCCGACGCCATTCACCGGCCCGGACAGCGCTGTGTCCCAGAGCGCGCGGTGGTAGACGTCAAGAAGATCGTCGAGACCGATCCAGGACAGCCATTGCTGACCGTCGCCGAGCCGGCCGCCAAGACCCGCCCGGAAAAGGGGGAGCAGCAGCCGTAGCGTACCGCCGAGTGGTGATTGCACGATCCCGGTGCGCACCTTGACCACCCGTACGGCTGCCTCCTCGGCGGGCGCGGTCGCGTCTTCCCAGTCGGCCACGAGATCAGCCAGGAATCCATCGCCGCGGCTGCTGTCCTCGGTGAGCGGCTCGTCGCCGCGGTCGCTGCCGTAGTAGCCGATTGCGGACGCGCACACAAACACTCGGGGACCGCCGGGCAGTCCGGCGAGTTCGGCCAGTCTGCGGGTCGGGCCGATTCGACTCTCGCGAATCGCATCCTTGTGTGCAGCGGTGAACCGCCCGGCGATCGATGCGCCCGCGAGATGGACGACCGCATCGACGCCGGTGAACAGCGTCGGGTCCGGATCGGCTGGATCCCAACGCCGTTCGCCGGGATGTCGCGGAGTATGTCGCACCAGTCGGATGACCTGATGCCCTCCGGTGCTGAGGAATGCCGCCAGCGCCGTGCCCACAAGGCCTGATGCGCCGGATATCGCCACGGTCAGCCGGACCGCCCCGTTTGCCCGGGCCAGCTGGTGCGCACGAAGGTCCTCGGCGAGTTGGGCGTACCGATAGTCGAACATGCTGTTCAGGGCGAATCCCGGTACGGGGCTGTCGATTCGATCGATCACCCGGGTGTGCCGATCATCGACCGTTTCGAATTCATGGGTGTGCCGCCAACGCGCCACCGCTAATCGAATCGGCAGCGAGCGAACGCCGTCGACTCCGATCTCATCGACGAACTGGCGCGGCGGGTCGTACCCGGTCGGGTCGTGATCGGCAGCCCACAAAAGGCCGCCCGGCAACCGCAACCGGGTGCGTCCTCGTTCGAGCGAATTCGACTCGGTTACCAGTCTCAGCGGGGCCCACGGCGGATTTAACCGCTGCAGGGCGCCCGATCGGCCGTACCAAGCGAACACTTCATCCCGCGTGGCGCTGACGATGGTCGAATACTGCAGGCTCATCTCTGTACTCTAGTTTCCGGCGGCCGCCTACGAGCGGTTGTGGCCGGGCTCCAAAGTTCGAACGTCGGCGTAGGACATCAGGGCGCCCGGATGATCATGGGCATCGCCCTCCAGCGGCGCCAGCAGATGCCCGACGTGATCGCCCATCGCGAATCGATCGATGATCGTTCCGACGAACCACGCGGGCGCGGCGTCGATGATGGGTAGGCGTTGCGGCCCGTGATGCCATTTACAACGGGCGAACTTGTCGATGTTGTCGCCTGTCTCGCCGCCGAACAGTTGGGCCAGCGCGATCTGCTCACGCGACAGCAGATGAACCGCAAGGTGTGTGGCTTCGCGCGCAACGGAATACGTGTGATTCTCGGTGGAGATGCCCACGAGAAACGTCGAGGGATCGATGCTGGCCTGCGTCGCGAATCCGACCAGGCACCCGGCGATGTCGTCGCCGGCGCGTGCCGTGACGACGAAGACAGGGTAGTCCAGCAAACCGACGAAATCATCGAACGCGTAACTCATGTCCGACATCCTGCCCGGTCGCGCCACCAATTGGGCCGGAAGCTCCTCAGCGGCGTTGCGCAGGATCGATATTCAGCCGAACCTCGGCGTCATCTGTCGCTCCAGCCAGGTGCGGGTATTCGTCTTGGCCGTCGTCGCTGACGACCTCTGTTTGTTGCTCGATCAGATCCGCGGGGTCGGCGGCGGGAATCGGGGCATCATTTGTCGGCACGCTCGGCTCCTCTGTCGTCGGTCTTCATCGAGGACATTGTTCTCAGATCCACTAGCTCTCAATTGACGGCAAACGGCGACAGCCAGTCACACACTCACGACAAAAGTGGCGAGATCCGCGTGCCGTGAGTGTGTGATGGCAGCTAGCTGCTAGCCCGTATCCGTTGTGGCCGTTGGTATCTCGCGTTGTTGATCGCGATGCTCAACGGCTACCCGGTGCGGCCGCGCATGCGCGGCCAGCGGGATCGTGACAGTCAGCACTCCGTTGTCGTAGTGGGCAGCGATGTTGCCGGGGTCGATGCTGTCGCCCAAGGTGATCTGACGTCGAAACGAGCCGGTCTGTCGCTCATTGGCCAGCCACTGCACGCCCGAATCAGATGGCGACGTGCGTTGTGCGGCAAGGGTTAAGACCCCATTCTCGACGTTGACGTCGATCGATCCGGGGTCGGCGCCCGGAAGGTCCGCCGTCAAAACGTAGTGGTCGTCGACTTTGTACAGGTCCATCGGCATGAACCGAGGGGCTCGCAGAGATCCTGCGGCCTGACCGGCCAGCATGCTGCGGGCCAAAGAGTCGACATCAGCAAACGGATCAAAACGAAGCACAGCTAACACACCTCCTCGTACAAGGCTGCCCAACCACCTCGGTAGGCAGCGTGACACTCACTGTGCGACATCGAGATTAGCACTCTCGATGAAGGAGTGCCAGTGATTGTCGCGGCCCATTTCCGGGGCGACGCGCTAGTTCTGGGGAGTTTCGTCGAGCGGTGCGTCTGGCGAGTTCTGCTGGCCGAGAGCCTTTTTCGTCGCCCGTCGAAGCTGGTATATGCGTGCTCCGCCGATCGCGACCGTGACGACCACACCGGCGATCGCCGCGATCAGCAGACTGACGCCGAGCGGGAGATGCACCGTCCAGAAGAACAGGTGCACAGTTTCGCGGTTGAGATTCTGCAGGATGAATACGAGCAGGAGAATCAACAGGATCGTTCCGCATATCCAAGCGACCCACGCGGCGTTGATGCGGGTATGCCGAACTGCACGTATCGCTTGTGGCGTGGGACTGTTTGCGACAGTACCGCCCGGGGCCACCGGTTCGGGCTCATCGTAGTGCTGCAGCGGATCAGACATGGTTACCTCCCGCGTCGGACGTCCTACCCCCTCTACCCAGAGTCCACCGCCGGTAAACATCGCCGTCCTGCAGCGCCTGCGCCCTTACGGATTACGGGGGCGATTCGTCCAGCCGCCTGTCGGTCGGGGCACCCAGCCGCCGGATCCATGGGTTCCGCCGTCGACGTGGATGGTGGACCCGGTGATGAAGCGGGCAAGATCCGAGGCGAGAAACAGCGCGGCACCGGCAACGTCGTCGGGGGTTCCGGGCCCACCGAGCGGAGACCAGTTCGGCCAGAGGACGCGTTCGGACTCAGGGACGATATTCACGTACGGGACCTGGGGAGTCTCGATCAGATCCGGCGCAATCGCGTTGACGCGTATGCCATCCGGACCGACCTCGGCCGATAGCGATCGGGTGAACTGTGTCAGCGCAGCCTTGTAGGCCGAGTACACAGTGTGTCCTGGAATGGCGCGATGCGACTCGACGGTCGTGAGGTTGATGATCGATCCGCGGCGTCGCTCGGCCATCCCCGGAAGGATCGTGTGGGTCAGTCGCAGAACGTGGGCGAAGTTCACCTCGTGCAGCGCCGCCCACTGCTCGGCGGTGTCGTGGGTGAATCGCTGTGGCGCGCGGTGGAAATGACCGACGTTGTTGACCAGCACGTCAGGTCGGTGCTCGACGAGCGCCGAGTGCGTCTCGTCATTAGCGACGTCGCCTACGAGCAATGTGACGGCGCCGTTGGCGCCGCGATCGAAATCGACGTCGCTGCCCGGATCGAGGTCGATGGCGAGAACGTCGGCACCGTGAGAAGCGAACGCCGTAACGATCGCGGCGCCGATCCCGGCGGCTCCGCCGGTCACGACGGCCCGTTGACCGCGCAACAGCGGGCCGGGCGCGAATCTAATTGTCGTCGAGTTCATGGTTACGTTGCGCTCCGGACGACGTCTGCCATCTCCGCGATCGCTTGCCCGCAGTCGTCGCGGTCGTAGCCGAGCAGCGCGGTCTCGTTGGCGTCGGGCTCGTAGAACATGGTGTGGCCACGGCCCTGAACGATCATCGAGTCGGGGAGCAGGGGGTGTTCTTCATTGCGCTCGAAGATGGTGCGCGAGCCGCCCGCGGCGTCGACGAGCATCTGGAAATAGTCGCGGAAGGTCAGGTTCTGGTCGCCGATCAGGTAAGCGTGTCCGGACTCGCCCCGTTCCACGGCACCCGCGATCGATTGCGCAAGCGACCGTGCGGACATGTAGTTCGAGCCGCCCGGCGGAGCGAAGTCGGGGATGTCGGGTATGTCGCCGGCCGCCCAGGCGAAGAGCCGTCGGTAGCGTCGGGCCGAGACGCCCGAGATCGCGCCGAGGATCGAAGGAGGGTTGAGCGTGCACACCGCGAAGTCCTCGCTCGCAAGTGCGCGTGCGCCCTCGTCGGCGGCTTGGCGCGCCGCGATGTAGGGGACGGTGGCGGTCAGTTCAGGGTGCAGATGGTGGTAGTAGCTGCCGACTTGAACGAATCGGCCCACGCCGGCCTGCTTGGCCAACGCCGCGAACTGCGGTACACCCCGGCTCTGAGTGCGTTCCCAGAATGTGGTTGCGTCGACGTCGCGCGGCATGTGGCGCACGTCTTGACCTGCGGCGAAAACGACCGCGTCGAACGGTGCGAGCTGGGCGGCTGTGAAGGTCTGTTCGGTGTAGTCGCCGAGCACTACCGGGAAATCTCGAACCGGCGAGTCTTGCTCCAATGGACGTCGCGCCGCAACCGTGACCGCATTACCGCGCTCGCGCAGGTGAATTGCTGCGGATGCGCCGATCATTCCGGAGCCGCCGACTATCAGGATTTCCATTCGATCATGGCCTTCCTCGTCACCGCCTCAACGGTGGCGACGAATATGCGAAACGCGTACATCCCGAAGCTAACGCGCACATGGAGCCGTATTCATGGTGACTCCCGCTGAGTGAACGGTAGCCGGGGTTCATGGCCGCCGCTGCGCCTGTTGGACCTGAAATACAAAGAGCGCGAGCTGTACTCGATTGTCCAGGCCCGTCTTGGCAAGGATTCGTGAGATGTGCGTCTTCACCGTGTTCTCACTCATGAACAGTGCGCGGGCGATTGTGGCGTTCGAAGCGCCTTCGGCGACGGCTTCGGCCACCGATCGCTCCCGGTTCGTAAGAGTGGCCAGTGCCCGGCGCGCTACATCGGTGGACGCGTCGGGTGCGCGATGCTGGCGGGCGACCAGTTGTCGAGTGATCGTCGCCGAGAAGACGGATTCGCCGGCCGCAGCGAAATGGATTGCGTGGCAGAGCTCTTGTGGCGCTATGTCTTTGAGTAGATAGCCGTTCGCGCCGGCTTCCAGCGCATCGATGACGTGAACATCGAGATGGAAGGTGGTCAGCATCAGTATCGGCGTCGACTGTTCCGCGCGGATGCGTCGTGTCGCCTCGACGCCGTCGACGTCGGGCATCTGCAGGTCCATCAGCACGAGATCGGGACGATGCTCGCGGACGCTGAGCACGGCCTCGGCCCCGCCGGACGCTTCCGCAATCACTGATATCGACTCGTCTGCGGAGAGGACCATCGACAATCCTCTTCGAACCATCGGATCGTCATCGACAAGGAGCACGGTGGTCGGGCTCATCGGCAGGGCAGTCTCCCGTGGAGTCGGAATTCGCCGGGACGACTCTCTCCGTGTTCGACGATGCCGCCGGTCGCCGCGGCACGTTCGACGAGCCCGTTGAGCCCGATCCGGTTGCCGGGCGCACGGACGTCGTCGGCGTCCACCGGATTGGTGATCGTTACCAGTACCTCGTCATCGCGGCGCTGCACGTCAACCGTCACCAACGATCCGGGCGCATGCTTGCGCGCGTTCGTCAGCCCCTCTTGGACGATGCGGTAAATCTCTTGTGTGACAGCATATTCGGACCGATCGATGCGATCATCGACATGCGCAACGACGAGTTGCCCCGCCTTGCGGGCGGCGTTGATCAGATCGTTGATGGAAGAGCCGCCTTCGGACGGGCCCGAATTCGCGCCGTCACGGAGAATCCCGATCGCTGTGCGCAATTCGTCAAGCGCACGCGTGGCAGTGTGCCGAATCGTTCGTCCGGTGTCGCTGACGGTCTCGGAGTCCTTCGCTCCTGCCACTTCGAGACCACCGCCATAGAGGGCTATGAGTGAGACATAGTGTGCGACCGAATCATGCATGTCCCGAGCGATCCGTTCGCGTTCGGCCATCTGGATCTGTTCGGCACGCAGCTCGTGTTCTCGCTCGATTCGCAGCGCCCGATCTCGGTACACCGCAACGAGATCCTGTTGGGTCTGCTGGAGCGCTCCCCACGCCACCACAGCAAGCGCGATTGCGACGTTGACGACGACAGTCAGGCTGACGCTTGCGTTGGCCGGATAGAGCGACCAGAACACCAGTGCCGCACCGACGTCGACGAGCGCGACCGCGAATGCGACCTCGGTCCGACGATGTCGGGCGACCGTGAACAGCGCGACGTAGTTGGCGACGCCGGCAGTCGCGAACCCCGCAGCGGCGGCCGCGAGCGCGATCGCGACGAGGACCGGTGCGCGGTCTCGGGCTGCAAGTGCAAGACACGCGAGCGCCCCTATCCCGATGTCGACAAACAGCCAGACGCCCGTGGGGCGTTGCTCGAGTACCAGGAATATCAGGGTGAGACCGCCGGAGAATGACGCGAAAACGAGCAGCGTCGACCCTACGGCGGACGCCCAGCAATGCCGGACCCCGCGTGTCTGGGAATCTCCGCCAGGCCGCACATGGTCAGCCTAGATCGTCATCGGCCAGACGGATATCAACGAAAGTTGTAGTCGTTCGTCAACTTTGGTCGACGAACTGAACCCGTCTGGCGGATGCCGCATCCACGGCGATGGCGGGACCGTAGAGCGATGAAGACAACCACACAGGAACGACCGGTGCTCGACCCGAAGAGCCACAACCAGTTCGAAGCACGCGTCGCCGGGTGGGCCGCCGTGCTCGCCGGCATTCTCACATTGCCGATGGTTGCGCTGTATTTCGTGTATTCCGGCCCGCCACCGGCCGCCAACGTACTGACTCGCAGCCTGATCACCTTGGTTTTCATTGCGACGCTGGTGGTGTTCGCCACCGCACTCGGGCCGCTGCTGACGGCGGCGGTCCACCACCCCGGGGCGGTCTTGTTCGGAAAGATCGCCATCGCGTCGCTGTTGATCTACGCAGTGGTGCTTCTGTTCGCCACCTCATTGGAGGTGGGCACGGTGTTGCAGTACCCCGACGGGTCGCTCGATCCCACGACCGATGGCCCCCTGGCGGCCGCGATGGCGCTGGCACACGGCCCGATTGCGCACCTCTTCATCGCCATATTCCTCGGCGGTTTCGCATACGCGGTGCACTCGGGAGCACGAGTGGTTCGGCGCTGGGCAATCACCGGAAGCATCATCGTTGCCGTCATCAACATCGCTGCCGTGCCGTCGATGTACTTCGGGATGGATGCCACCGGCTTCTATGCGGTCAACGGCTGGGGCGCCGACGCGCTGGTCGGCCTGATCACCCTGGTCTGGATCGGCGTGGTGGGCGCCGGAGTCCTGAGTAATGCCCGGAAGGGGGACCGGCAGTGGCGACAACACCGCGTCTGAGGAGCGCTGCCTTCTCGAACCGAGGCTGACCACGCTATTCTTCGCGACCAGTGGTCGGGGCCGCTGAGTTGTGGGAGAGGCATGGGCGACGGCGCTACAAAAGGTGTTTCCAGAAGGGATCTGCTGCGGGGGACCGGCGCCGCGATCGGTGCGACGGCAATGCTCGGATCCAGTGCGCTGGCCCCACGAGCACGGGCGAATCCTTGGGCGAGCCGTGGCCGGGATGTCGCGATCTTCGGTGGTGGCATGGCGGGCCTGTCGGCCGCGCACGAGCTGATCGAACGCGGCTACACGGTGACGGTCTACGAACCGGCGTTCTTGGGCGGCAAGGCGCGCAGCATGCCGGTGCCGGGCACCGGCAAAGGCGGACGCCAAGATCTGCCCGGCGAGCATGGCTTCCGGTTCTTTCCAGGCTGCTACCAACACGTCCCTAACACGATGTCGCGCATCCCGGTGGCCGGCAGCGATGTCCGGTCCGCGCATCTGGTGAGCGCCGAGGCGCTGACACTGGGCATGTACGGATCCGGCTACCGGCCGGTCATCATGCCCGCTTCGCGGCTGGGAATCACGGAGACGGCCGATACCACTCTGCAGCTGAAGAACATTCAGAACGCGTTCGTCGACATGTTCTCCAGCATGACGAACATCCCGGTGGCCGAGCAGATGTATGCCGGGCTGCGGATGGCGGTGATGGCCACCAGCTGCGACGAACGGCGAATAGGTCAGTGGGACAATGTGTCCTGGATGAACTACATCAAGGCGTATCAAATGTCTCCCGACTATCGCACGTACTTGGCGACCTCGTTCACCTCGTCGCTCGTCGCGGCCAAGGCCGCGACGGCGTCAGCACGCACCATCGGGCAGACGGCTCTGGCGCTCGTGTACGCCGGCAGCGGACCGTTGGTGCCGCAATACGCCAACGGACTGCTGTCCGGGATCGACCGCCTCCTCAACCGACCCACCAACGAGGCGTGGATCGACCCGTGGGTGGCGTATCTGAAATCGCGCGGCGTCCGGTTCGTGATGAACTGCGGGCTGAGCAACCTCAGGGTGTCGAACCGGCGCATCACCGAGGCGCAGGTGACGACCACCTCGGGCGGGACGTCGACGGTCGTCGCCGATTGGTACCTGGCCGCGATGCCCGTCGACCGACTCAAACCGTTGTTGACGACCGAGGTGATGCGCGCGGCACCCAGCCTCGCCGGAGTCCACCAGCTTGACGATGACTGGATGGTCGGCATCCAGTACTACCTGCGCAGGCGCTCCGGCATTCCGCCGTCGCATATCGCTCTCCTGGGTGCGCCGTGGTCCCTGACCGCGATCTTCCAGGCCGAGCCGTGGGACCAGGACATCGCGCGCACGTACGGCGACGGCCAGGTCCACGAAATCTTGTCGGTCGACGTCTCGAACTGGGACGTTCCCGGAGTCCTGTACGGCAAGACCGCGAAACAATGCACGGCCGACGAGATCATGCGAGAAGTATGGGAACAGCTCAAACGCGGCCTGAACCGCGGCGGTTACCGTCTGATCAACGACGACGAACTGGTCAGCTGGCATCTGGATCCGGGCGTGAGCTGGCGCGACGGAAAGACGTTCAACGCCACCCCGCTGCTGGTGAACACGGCCGGCTCGTATGCGCACCGACCGCAGGCGGAAACCGAGATCTCGAATCTGTTCGTCGGGGGCGATCACGTCCGATCAAACATCGACCTGGCGACGATGGAGGGGGCCAACGAGTCCGGTCGTCGGGTTGCGAACGCGATTATGGACCGCACCGACAGCCCCGCCGAACGTGCCACCATCTACCCGTTGTGGGAGCCGGCGCTGATGGAACCGCTGAAGACCGTCGACCGGGATCGGTGGAGGCAGAGGCTGCCGCACATACTGGACGCGTAGACACTCGTACAGCGCATCGTGATTCCGTAAAGCTGTTGTACACCAGCGGTTTAACAATCGTAAAGCCACTTCGCTAGATGTGAAGGGTGGCCGGTCAATGAGATTCGGCCTCGCGCGTGTGCCGCCGCACGGGCACCGTGACAGATGTGCCATCCATACTCATACCCGGCATCCTCGTCTTCGCGGTGCTGTCAATCGTCGGTGCCGCTGTCGCGTTGCGGTTGTGCTCCATGATCATCGCCGGTGACCCGGTCCGCCAAACTGCCTCCATCACTTGGCATTCCGACGTGCTACGGCACGCACAGGCCTGTTGGTCGGACGGGGCCGCCAGCATCCGAATGTGCTCCTGCGGCCGAACCTGGGACATGGGTGATCGATAAACCCGCGCCGCACGTGTTGTCAGGAGGGCATGACCGGGCGGCCCGGGCATCGATGTCGGCCGACTCGGCACGACTACGCCGTCGGTTCGATGCGGTTGCGTTGGGTGTCGACCCATTCGATGTGGCCGGACCCGTTGAGCGGCCTTCCTACGTATTCGCCGCTGTATGTGTAGGCGCCCACGTATCCGCGTCCGTGGCCGTAGCGCATCGGCGTATCGACGGTGCAGTCGAGAGCGAGGAGTGGCTCTCCGGCATGGTTCCTCACCGTCCATCGCAGTCGGCGCGACAGGCGATTCGGCCTCGTGCGCGCACATCGGTGAGCAGGATCTGCGTCGCACTGTCGATGTTGACGATTTGATAGGTGAAGAAGTCGATCGGCAACTTGCGCGACGCCGGCATCGGCCGCCGCGCCCGCGACGCGGCCCGTGAGCAACGGGCCATCCTGCGCAGGCAAGCGATGGCCGGGGTCAGTCGGGCATTGGCGGAGGTCGGCCTCGACGATCCCGATGACCTGTCTGCGGCCACCGTCGTCTGGGAGCACATCGTGTCGGCGCTGGTCCAGTGGTGGCAGCAGCACCCGGACCAGACCGCGGCCGACATGACCGCGCATGCGCGCCGGGTTCTCACTGCTGCGTCTGGCCGGCAGGGTCCACCAGACCTAGGAGTTTCGTCGACGCGATGCGTAGTCTCGCGCAACAATCGGGCCTATCGCGCCGGGGTAGGCTACGAGCCCTGACGAGGCGATGCGAAAGGAGTGGTTGTGGCCAGATCCGCGGAGCCCGGCCGCACTGCATTGCTTGATGCCGGCGCGACGCTCGCCGACAGCGGTGGGCTGCGAGGCCTCTCTGTGAACGCGATCGTCGCAGAGGCCGGCATGGCGAAAGGCAGCTTTTACCAACACTTTCCGAGCCGCCGCGACTTCGTGGTCGCACTCCATCGTCGGTACCACGACCAGATCACCGCGAGGGTTCTGGAGACGGTCGGGAACTTGCCGCACGGCGCCGACCGACTGCGGTCGGGTGTTGAAGCTTTCCTGGACGCGTGCCTGGAAACCAAAGGGACAAAGGCATTTCTGGCGCAGGCACGGACTGAGACAGACCTGCTGGAAGAGGTCCAATCCCGAAATGCCCTGGTCGGAGCCGAGCTGGCCGCCGACCTGGTAGCGCTAGGTGCCGACCAGCCGGACGCCAAAGCGCATCTGGTGGTGGCGATGGTCGCTGACATCAGCCTCCAAGAACTGTATGACGACGGTCCTCGATCAGATCTGCGCGCGGCACTGTACGCGCTGCTTCGCCTGTAGCTGCGCGAGTTGGTGCTTGCGATGCGACCCGTCGCATGCAAGTCTATGACCGACTGGTCGGTCATAGACAAGGGGCTGAGTTGAATTCACGAATCTCTGGGATGGTTGCCGCTGCATTTGTGGCGCTGATCTGCGGGTATATCGTCCCGCCCGCCTTCGGTGCGCCGCCGCCGGCGTCGAGCTATCAGGTGCCGAACAGCTACCTGGCTGGTCTGCAGGCGCAGGCGATGCACCCGGGCCAGGTACCGCCGGGGTCGAACGATTGGGCGTGCCGCCCGACGGCCGAACACCCGGATCCGGTGATCCTGCTGCACGGGTTCGTATCGACGAGCACGTTGACATGGCAGACATTGTCGCCCTCGCTGGCCGATGAGCACTATTGCGTCTTCGCGCTCGACTACGGCGATCTCGGCGGAATCGGGGGACTGGCTCCGATCGAACAGAGCTCAGCGCAGCTCGGACAATTCATCCGTCGCGTACTCGCCGCCACCGGCGCGCAGCGGGTTGACCTGGTCGGCCACTCGGAAGGTGCGACGATGCCCTTCTACTACCTGGGCCACGAGCCTGGAGCGGCCCGCACCGTGCACCGGTACGTTTCTCTCGCCGCGCTCAACAAGGGCACTACGCAGGATGGCTTCGCTCCGCTCATCGGCGCCGCGTTCGGCGTGCCCGGGGTCGGACCGCAACTCGGCCGATTCTGCGGGCCGTGTCATCAGCTGCTGGCCGGATCGAGATTCTTGAGCGACCTGAACCCGCACGGTTCGCGCTATCCCACAATCGATTTCACCAACATCGTCACGCGCTACGACCAGATCGCGACGCCCTTCACGACCGGCTTGCTCGACGGTCCCAACGTCACCAATATCGTTGTCCAACAACGCTGTTCCGCGGACTACGCCGATCATTTGGAGCTTCCGTCGGATCCGGTCGCAGCCAGACTCGTGCTGAATGCGCTCGATCCAGCCCACACAGGCGCCGTGCGCTGCGAGTTCGTCGCACCGGTCGTCGGCCCCCTGCCGCCGCGGATCGATTGAGTCATTCGGGGCGGTTCTCGGGCGGTCCGCTGGCAGAATGTTCACGTGGCTACGGCATCTGACATTCCGTCCGGGTTCCATTCGGTGACGCCGCGCATGGTGGTCGACGATCAGCCTGCCGCCGTGGCGTTTCTGCGGACCGTGTTCAAGGCCGACGGCGATGTAGAGCCCGATCGCCCCACCGAGGTCCGCATCGGCGACTCGCTGCTGATGGTGTCCGCATCAGGTGAGCGAGAAGCGTTTCCCGCGTTTCTGTACGTGTATGTCGACGACGTCGACGCCACCTATCAGCGGGCGATGAATGCTGGTGCGGTCACGATCGAGGCTCCGATCGATACTCCCTACGGCGACTACCGGGCCATGGTCAACGACCCGTTCGGCAACGTCTATCAGATCGCCAGTCGCCGCACCTCCGGGTGAATCAGCTGGACTGCAGCCCGCTCTGAATCGGTCTGGCCCAGCCGTGGTTGCGGCCGGGCCAGACCGATTCAGTAGGTCATAGATCGCCGTTGGCCTGAAGCTGCTGGTATTCGTAGATGCCGGAGGCGATTCCGACCGGCACGCCGACCGCGGCCCCGCCGACGATCGCGCCGAGACCGCCGATCGCCCCGGCGCCGAGGACGCAGCCGCCGGCTGCGGCGAGCGGTGTGGCCGGCGGGGCGATCGCGGTCAGAGCACCTCCCGTGATGGCGCCGATCGGACAGCCGATGATCGCGCCGCCCACGCCGCCGGCCATGGCACCGACGCCGGTGGCCAGTCCGAAGTTGGTGCTCACATTATTGATGGCGTCCTGGATGTCGGAATTCTTGTCGGACTGTGACTTTGGTTCATCGGCGGCATGCGTGGCACCGATCGGCGCCGCATTTGGCTTTGCCGGATCGGACGGAGTTGCCGGTGCCGCGGAGGCAACCGCGGCACCGACGGTGAGCGATGTCGCGGCGAGTGCGGCTACCACCACCGACTTGGTGACGATTGAATTCATCTGCGCTCCTGGTTGTTTCATCTTCGGGTACGCGGAGGACCCCGAGTACCGGTCTTATTGACAATGGTTGTCGATAAGGAAGGTACACTCAAACCGGACTTAATGAAAATCGTTGCCAATAAAAGGGCCGGCGGCCCAGGACTCGAGCCTGGCGCGGCTGCGTTCGGTCGGGTTCAGCGCACGCCGCTATCGATGGCGGCCGTGCTGTCGCGGCCGTCCGGTCGAAGGTGCCGCCGACACTGGGACACCCACAGGCTCAGGACAACGGCGAACGGCCAGCTGATCTCGGCGAATATCGCGACGCGTTCGGCGACGCCGAGAAGAGGCCCGTCGACAGCCTCGTAGGCGACCCAGCCCAACAGGCCTGCGAGCGTCATGCTTGCGGCGACGTTGATCCTGAATCGGAACAGGAAGGGGGAGTCGGCTTGTCGTGAGGCAACTGATGCCGGCCACATGGCGAGAAGTACCGCCCCGAACCCCGCAGCTGCCAGGTGGACGGCCGAGAGCGTCGTAATCGGGAACGCTGCGATCATCACGCCGCAAGTGCCCGCACCCACGAGGAGCGTGCGCGACAAAGGCGATGCCTCTGGAAACGTGATGCCGGTGGCGATCAGACTTGCGGCGCTCAGTGCGAATCCGACGGTGATGATGATGTCGGTCCGACCGAACGCCGCGAATGTGCTGACGGTGTCGCGCGCCGGGTCGTAGCCGTGATCTGTCCCCAAGGTCAGTCCCGCAAGTGCGACCGCAGTGAACAGCCCGATCGGGCCGATACCGGCGGATACGAGAGCTACCGCTGAGACGGCAGTATTCGGTTGCCCATTCATCAGTGCCTCCGACGGCCGGCCCGACCCTCCCTCTGCAACACCGTGATACGCGACGATATTTCGAGCGGATCAGAAGTTCCGTTGGTGTGGGTCAGGGGCCGCCCTGGCCGATTCCGAGGCATTCGGGTCAGCCCGAATCGGCTCTCCGGCAATGAGTCCGATGCAGGGTTCTCGGCCGGCCGTTACCGACAGCTGCCCGGCGGACGGCGGTCGATGGACCCTCGATCGCTGCAAGGTGGGCTGAGCGGAGTGCACGTCGCTCCCGCCGTGCTCAAGGGGGCATTACCTAACTAATACGGAGCGAAGTGTAATGACGACCGGTCAGATTCGGAGTGGAGTCGGCAAACATTGCCGGGGATCGGATCGGGGTGGCACGACGTTGGGGTCCAGCCGTGAACCAACGGAGTACCGCTTACAGTCGCACGACGTCAACGGTTGTCTCTTCGACGCGCTAGTGCGGTCATGCCGAGCAGCATCACGACTGCGATCAGCATGAGCGTGGTCGCGCCGGTGTAGGCGCCGTACTCATTGCCCTGTTGATAGCGGCCGTAGACCAGTAGCGTCAGCGACTGTGACACGCCAGGCTCGTTCGACGAGACCATGATCACCGCGCCGAACTCGCCGAGGCTACGGGCGATGGTCAGGATCACGCCGTAGGCGAGCCCCCAGCGGATCGCCGGCAAGGTGACCCGCAGGAATGTCTGCCACGACGTCGCTCCCAGGGTGGCCGCCGCCTCCTGTTGTTCCAGACCTATCTCTCGGAGTACCGGCTCGACCTCGCGGACGACGAATGGCAGCGTGACGAATATCGTCGCGAGCACCATGCCGGGGACCGCGAAGATGATTTGCACACCCCAGTCGGTCACGAACCCGAACCATCCGTTGACGCCCCACACGAGAACCAGTGAGACGCCGACGATTATCGGCGAGATCGCGAACGGCAGGTCGACGACCGCCTGGACCAGGCCACGGCCGCGCCACGTTCCGCGGGTCAGTGCCAGCGCGATCAACACCCCGAATATCGCGTTGAGTGGCACGACGATGGCCACCAGCAATAGCGACAGGTTGATCGCCGAGATCGCGGCGGGCGAGGTCATCGAGTCGACGAACGCGCCGATCCCCGGCTGGAATGTGCGGTACAGGATCAGGCCCAGCGGCACGATCAGCAGGATCGTCAGGTAGGTGATCGTGAAGGCACGGTTCAGATATTTAGCGACCGCCGTTGATCGCATGCGATGGCGCCTCCCGTCGGGACAGACGATCCGCGGTGACCCGCAGCACGAACAAGGTCGCGAACGACAGTGTCAGCAGTACGACCGCTACGGCGGCCGCCTCTTGGGGGCTGTCCTGCTCGATCAGCGAACGGATGTACTGGGAGGAGACCTCGGTGTGTTTGGGAATTCCGCCACCGATGAGCACCAACGATCCGAATTCGCCGATCGCTCGCGAAAACGCCAGCCCTGCACCGGATAACAGCGCCGGCGCCAGAGACGGGAAGACGATGCGACGCAGGATCGTGGCCCGATTTGCGCCGAGGGTCTCGGCCGCCTGTTCGCTCTCGCGCTCGAGTTCGATGATCACCGGTTGCACGGTCCGAACAACGAACGGGAGCGTGACGAACAGTAGCGCGATCACGAGTGCAGTCTTGGTGTGCTGCAAGTGGATTCCGACAGGGCTGGCAGGACCGTAGAGAGACAGCAGGACGATGCTCGCGACGATCGTCGGCAGTGCGAACGGGAGGTCGATCAAGGCGTCGAGTATCCGTTTGCCGGCGAAGGAGTCACGGGTCAGTACCCACGCGATCTGCACTCCGACCACGGCGTTGATCACAGTCACGATGATCGACGTCACCACGGTGGTCTGCAATGCGCTGACCGCGGCATCGGCAGAAATCGCATTCCAGAACGCGCCGATGCCATTGTCGAATGAGGTGGCGATGATCGCGGCGATCGGGATCAGGACGATCAGGCTCAGCCAGAGGGTGCCGGCGCCGATTCCGAGGGCGATGCCCGCACGCGCGCGGCGCCCACCCCTACGAGCTGGGGTGGGCGCCGCCACGGTGCCGGCTGCGCGGTGGGCCAGCGACATCTATCCGGTCGCTTTGGCGTACACCTGAGTCAGCAGGCCATCGTTCTTGTCGAAGAGATCCTTGTCGACGGTGGTCCAGCCGCCGAGGTCGCTGATGGTCCAGACCTTGCCCAGGGCAGGGAAGGAGCTGGCGGTTTCCGACGCCACCTGTGGGTCGACGGGACGGAATCCGGCCTGAGCCCAGAGCCTCTGACCCGCCGGCGACGTGATGTAGTTGACGAACGCCGTCGCTTCCGCGGTATGGGACCCCTTGACGACTGCCACCGGGTTCTCGATCTTGAAAGTGGTTGCCGGGTCGATGAATTCGATGTCCTTGCCCTGGCGCTGCAGGTTGATCGCCTCGTTCTCGTAGGAGATCAGGACGTCGCCGGTGCCCTGCAGGAAGAGGCTGGACGCGTCGTTGCCGGAGGCCGGACGAGACTTGATGTGCTCGGTGACCAGCTTGCTCACGAAGTCGACACCGGCCTGCTTGTTGGCGCCGCCGTTGCTCGCTGCGGCGTACGGGGCCAACAGGTTCCACTTCGCCGACCCTGATGAACGCGGGTCGGGTGTGACGACCTCGACGCCGGGCTTGAGGAGATCGTCCCAGGTGTGGATGTTCTTCGGATTGCCCTTGCGCACGACGAGGGACACCACCGAGCCGAACCCGATGCCCTTGTACTGGCCGCTGTTCCACGACGCATCGACCTTGTTTGCCTTGACGAGTCGGGTCACGTCGGGTTCCACCGACAGAGCGACTACATCGGCCCCGAGACCCTGTACCACCTTGCGCGACTGGTCGCCGGAAGCGCCATAGCTCTGCGTGAAGCCGATGCCATTGCCCGCCGCCGTCGCCTGGAAACCAGGAATGACCTTCGCGAAGCCCGGCTGGGGCACCGAGTAGCCGACCAACGAGAGCGTGGTCTTCGCGGCGGGAGCCTTGGACCCGTCGCTGCTATCGCTGCTGCCGCCGCCGCAGGCAGTCAGCATGACGGCTGCTGCGCTGACAGCCACGATGGGCGCGATGAACCGGGATCTCTTCACGGAAGACCTTTCTACGGGTGATCGGCCCGGCGGGACGACCACGGTTTAGGGGGTGCTGCGATGTCAGAAGGGCCAACGGCCACGATGTGGTCGCCCTACGGTGCACAGGACGCTAGCACCGCGCCGGAGGCCCGAAAGCCGCGAAATATCGTGACTCGTGCGAACTTTCGGTGACGCATACACGGCGGGACGGTCTAACGGTGGCGATTGCTCCTGCTCAGACGGCGTCGCGGCGCCGCTGCAGCCGTGACCACGCGCCGCAGCGCCCACCCGACCAACAATAAAAGTCACGGTGGGTGCAAACGGGCCGATAGTAGGCGGTCAAATCAGATGGGCCACCGGCGATCAGTGACTTCGTCAGCGCCTTAGCAGCATGTGCTGAGGGTTTGCCGGAGCGCGTCGAGGGACTCGGGACGCGCGGCGTAGTAGACGTTCATGCCGCGCCGGTTGGCCTGGACCATGCCGGCCTTCTTGAGCTGGCCGAGGTGGTGGCTGGTGGTGGATTCGGCGAGGTTGACCGCGGCAGCGAGGTCGCAAGTGCATATCTCCCCAGCATCGTCGGTCAGCAGGATCGACATCAGCTTGATGCGGACCGGATCGGCTAATGCCTTGAGCCGCAACGCAATTTCCAGCGCCGCTGCATCGTCGAGCGGGGCGGCGGAGACCGGCGCGCAGCAGACGGGTGCGGTGAGATCGATGACCGGCAACGTCTTGGGCATACTCGAAGTCTACGCGGTCTATTGACATATGTCGAAAAGGTGAGTAGACCTGAACCCGGTCAGTAATTCGATATATGTCGCATAACTTGGAGGTTGTGATGTCGCGGGTGCAGTTGGCATTGAATGTGGATGATCTGGATGCGGCGGTCCAGTTCTACTCGAAGTTGTTCGGGATCGAGCCGGCCAAGCTCAAGCCGGGCTACGCGAACTTCGCGGTGGCCGATCCGGCGCTGAAGCTGGTGCTGCTGGAAAACCCGGGTAGGGGAGGATCAATCAATCACCTTGGGGTGGAGGTGGATTCGTCGGAGAAGGTTCATTCGGAGATCGACCGATTGTCGGCGGCCGGTTTGTTCACAGAAGAAGAGATGAATACGACGTGTTGCTTCGCAACGCAGGACAAGGTGTGGGTGAGCGGGCCGAACTCCGAGAAGTGGGAGGTGTACACCGTCTTGGCCGATTCCGATACATTCGGCATCAGTCCGAACCGGTTGTCCGGCAGGGAGTCTCGGGATCAAGCCGTGTGCTGCGGCGGGGCGGCGGCGGCACACGATGACCAGTCGGCGTCCGCGGCCTGTTGCTGACGAACGGATTCTCCGGCGCCCGGGTCACTCGTGGAGGGCCTCAATCAGATACAGCCCGCATTGCCGACGTCATTCGTTCACGACTAGTCAGCAGGCGAGCCGGAGTGCCGCGGCGCGGATGGCGCCAAGACCAGCTCTTCGAGTTGTCGCACGATGGCCGTCGGCGAAATGGGCAGTGGTTTGGCAAATACGTCCAACAGCGAGTCGACGGACTGTTCGACGGTGAACTTTGTGCCTGCGCCCCGTCTGGTCGCAGTCGGCAGGGGGCCGCTGTCGATTGCCTCGCGAATGCCCCAGGCGAGCGCCTCGGCGTTGTCTGGCGCGATGAGAACCACTCCACCGCAGTCGGTTTCAGGTAGGCCCCCGTCATCGGAGGCAATCACTCGGCAGCCCGAATGCTGGGCTTCGATCGAAACGATGCCGAAAGTCTCGTGCCAGTACTGGCTGTTCGACGGCATGACCACGATGTCATGCGCCACCATCAGCGCAGCCATCCGCGCCGCGGTCTTGCGGGTCGCGACGACCGAGATATCGGGATGCTCGGCGAGTAGCCGCTCGATGATCTTTCCCTGAGGCTTGTCCGCGCCCGCCGTCGTTGCCGTGAACGCGAGCTCCATATCCTGCTCGATGATGTCGATGTGCAGGGCGGCCAGCAGGGTGTAGATGCCTTTTTCCGGACTCAGTCTGCCTGCGAAAAGCAGACGAGTCTTCCCGGTTTCATTGTCCGGCCGTAGCTGCGTCGCAAAACATGGCTCGGCAAACGGATACACGATGCTGATGGTGTCAACGTCGACGTCCAGGTAAGTCGACCACAGTCGGGCGGCATACCGACTCGTCACGATCAGGGCTCGGTCTCTGGTTCCTTCGACAGCGAACTTTCGCTGCCGTTCCCGGATGGGCGGCGGGTTGTGCAGGATCAGGAAGGCCGGGCACTTGGTCTCGACCTGGTGCGGTTCGTTCACGAAGACCACGGTGCCGTCCAGTTCGCTGATGTCGTCGAGCGTCGACAGGGAGTGAAACGGTATGTCGACGAATTCGTCCCGACCGTCGTCCACGCCCAGGCCGGTAGTGACCACCTGCGCAGCGATGCCGCGGCGATTCAGCTCCCGGACCTGTCCGACGGTGTAATTCTCCGACCCGCCGGTACCTGCGGGTAAAGGGTTCCCCGGTGACCAAATGAACGATATCAAGTTGTGCTTCCTAACTTACTTTTCCCGGGTTCGCCATAACGGACGATTCGAGGTCAACGGTTTCGGCGAGCCGAGGCTGGACGATTCAGGAGGCGACTACATCCTGATGCTTGTACGGAGCCGACCTACAGCCCGCGACGGGGCCGACGGTTAATCCTTCGGTGAAAGGTTCGAAACCAGGAAAGGCGGACCGAGCCGCGACATTCGCGCTGGTGAACAGTGGCGATCGGGGTCAGTCTAGCAGGAACAATGGGGCGCGCGGACGAAAGACCTGGACATCAGCCCGCCGGGGCAGGGTTCAGGCAAATCGAGCCGCGAATGGATCAGGTGGTCGCCGAATGGATTTCGTGTACGACGAATCGTTTCCGTACGGCAAGTGAGACGTAGACGAGTCCGACGAGTACCGGGACTTCGATCAACGGGCCGACGACACCTGCCAGAGCCTGGCCCGAGGTGACCCCGTAAGTCCCGATCGCGACCGCAATCGCCAACTCGAAGTTGTTGCCGGCGGCGGTGAATGCCAACGTGGTCGTGCGCGCATATCCCATGCCGGTCACCGCGCCGATGAGATAGCCGCCGCCCCACATGATCGCGAAATAGGCCAACAGCGGCAGCGCGATTCGCACTACGTCCCACGGATGGGAGATGATCTGTTTGCCCTGCAACGCGAACAAGATCACGATCGTGAACAGCAACCCATAGAGCGCCCATGGACCCACCCGCGGCAGCAGCCTAGCTTCATACCACTTGCGGCCCTTGATCTTTTCGCCGAAGTGGCGAGTCAAGAACCCGGCCAGCAACGGGATCCCGAGGAAGATCAGGACCGATTTGGCGATCTCCCACGGTGGGGTGCTGATGGTGGTCTGCGCCAGTCCCAGCCAGCCCGGCAGCACCGACAGATAGAACCAGCCCAGCATCGCGAACATGACGACTTGGAACACCGAGTTGATGGCCACCAGAACTGCCGCGGCCTCGCGATCACCGCACGCGAGATCGTTCCAAATGACGACCATGGCAATGCATCTGGCCAATCCGACAATGATCAGGCCGGTACGGTACTCAGGCAGATCCGGGAGCATCAACCAGGCCAGGGTGAACATGACCAGCGGACCCAGGATCCAGTTCAGCAGCAGCGATGAGATCAGGAGCTTGCGGTCGCCGGTGACGGTGTCGAGGCGGTCGTACCGCACTTTGGCCAGGACCGGATACATCATGATCAACAGGCCGATCGCGATAGGCAGCGAGATGCCGTCCACGGTGACCGAGGTGATCGCGTCGTCCAGGCCCGGGATCAGACGGCTCAGGCCGAGGCCGGCGGCCATTGCCACACCGATCCAGACAGGCAGAAACCGGTCCAGTGTCGAGAGGCCGCCGACTACCGAGGGTGCGTCCACTGGGCGTGTCCGGGTCTCGGTCACGTCGGATCCTCGCATGCGGAACCGTGGATCGTCCCGTCTGCATTGATGGTCAATACCGCTGACAGTTGTTGCAGTGCAACGGGTATCACCCGGTAGTACACCCAGGTACCGCGCCGCTCGGAGTCGAGCAGACCTGCCGCCCGCAGCACCTTGAGGTGATGCGAAATGGTTGGTTGTGTCAGGTCAAAGCTCGGCGAGATATCGCAGACACAGGCTTCGCCGCCGGCATGGCTGGCCACCAGACTCAACAGCCGCAGTCGCGTCGGGTCGGCGAGGGCCTTGAACATGGGCGCCAACGACTGCGCCCATTCGGCGGTCAACGGCTGGGCTGCCATCGGCGAGCAGCACGAACCGTCCGCGATCTGTATCGACATACGTCTATATTGACAGATGTCGAATCAGTCCGCTGAAGTGCCGTTCAAGGTTCAGCAGGTCTGGACGGGCCCGCCGTCGAACAGGGTTGTCAGGAAGTTGTTCGCTTCGAGCTCGAAGGGGAAGAACGCCCTGCCGTGCGAATCGCCGCCATAGCGCGAGAAATGCGCGCGGACACCGGTCGTGCAGTACCTCGCCGCGAGTGCGGCGACGTCGGCAGTCATCATGACGCCGTCGCCGGTGGGATCGGATTGTCCGACGCCGAGCAGCATCGGAACCCGCGGCCGGCCGATCGTGCCCATCACGTTGCCGGCGATCGCCGAGCTGACCCCCTGCACCTGCAGCAGACTCGTGTATGGCCGCCGCACAATGTCGGCATTGGTCAGTCCCGGGTATTTGCCGGCGAATGCGGCGATGCACTCATTGCGTACCTGCCGGATCAGGCCCAGACCCTGCGCAGACAGAAACGTCTGTACCGGAAGATCGTACGTGCGGCGGTACACCTCGACGAGCGCCGGAATGACGCCGGCCCAATCCTTGCTGCCGCTGACGTATCCGAGATTGTGTGCCAGGTTGACCGGAAGCCCGCCGGCTGCCGCGCCGACGATGTTCAGTTCGGGGGCGTACGTTGGTGCCAGCTCCGCGCCGAATTCTGTTGGTACCGAACCGCCCGAGTAGCCGACGAGGCCGACTGGGGTCGTCGCGGGCAGCGCGAGGAACCGCTCGGAGGCGCGCACGCTGTCGAGAGCGAGGCGCGCGGACTGCCGGGCGATGGTCCATTCCGATTGCTGGCCTTCATAATCCGGCACGACTACGGTGAATCCGCGCGCAAGGTACTGCGCCATCACACCTTGCTCAAGACGCCCGGCTACACCAGGGCTGTTGCCCTGCAACGTGTATGACGGATCGCAGGTGGGACCGAGGCCGTCGTAGGCCATGTGAAAGGAGATGATCCGGGTGGGGCCCGGGGTGGGTGGCCGCAGTACCGTGGTCACTCCGGCGATCGGCTGACCGTGTTCGCCGATGCTGCGATACAGCAGCTGGCTTGCCGCCACGGGAACCGTCAGACCTTCGGAGACGAATGCCACCGACCGTGTCTTGAGAATCTGCCCGGGCGACGTGTTCGCGAGGTTGCCTGTGTGGCTGTAGAACGGATCGCTAGATGGTGGCACCGCCTGCGCCGCAGGCGCAGTGGCCAACGCGGTGGCGATCAATGCGACCGTGAGTACGGCGACTCCGATGGCGCGATTCATCATGTACGTCAACCTCCCCTGAGTATCCCAGTCAAGGGTGACCGAAGCCGCGGTCTTTCACCCGCTAAAGAGGCTAATCGGGATCGCGGCACTGTCGCGCGAACGCGGCGATGGCTCCGGCGACATTCCGGAAGATCACCTCCCCAGACAGCCCAGCAGCTTGATCGCACCAAATCGAGAACACCGCCCCCGCCAGCTGACGGGGGTAGGGCGGGCCTGCGATGGTTTGGGGGCCGGCCACACTCAACGGAACCGGCCCCGGTTCGGACACAGGCAGCAACGGGCTGAATTGCCCTGGTGTCCAGCCGCTCGCCGCGATGCTGCGTGCGGTGGGATAGGGATAAACGACCGCAAGGCCAGGGGAGTAGTAGAGCTGGCGATCGTTGAAGTTCATGACCGTGTAGCCGCAATCGAGGAAGCGTTGCAACGGTGCTTGGGTCGGCGACCAGTGTGTCCAGTAGTGCACCACGATGCTCGGTGCCAGACGCACAACAGAACTCTGCAGCATGCAGTCGTTCCACACGCTGACGTCGAATCCGTGACCTCGCACGCGCCGGGCAAGACGATTGGCGACCGCCGAGAGCAGGTCATGTTGGGTGGCGGCCGGCCCATGGACTTGACGCGCTCGCTCGTCAAGATTCGAGTACAACCCATCCAGCGGCACCGGCCCCGGGTACTCGTCGAATCCCATGTTCCAATACCGTGCTCCGGCGAATACGGGGGCGTAGTCGTCGATGAGGTCTTCAGCGAAGCGCAGAGCGGCGTCGTCGGCGATATCGAGGGCGGTGGGTTGCGGAATGCCGAACCGGTTCCGGAGCTGGAACTGCGAACGCGACTGCAACACCGCTCCCATGTGCCCTGGCATATCCAGCTCCGGAATGATCGACACTCCGCGATCGGATGCGTATGAACGAAGATCGTGGACTTCTGCGCGTGTGTACTGCCGGCCGGTGTTGAACTCAGGAAAGCGCTCGCTGACGATGCGGATGCTCTCGTCGTCTGAGAAATGCAGATGCAACTCGTTCACGCCGCACTCGCCGCAGTAGCCGATCAGCCGCTGCAGCCACGCCACCGTGAAGTATTTCCGCGCGACATCAAGCAATACGCCTCGCCGCGGTACCGACCAGCTACCACCCGCCGATGATCTTGGGCCCGCCGCGACCACCGCATCCTGGCCGGCCCACAAGGCGGCCGCAGCTCCCAAACCCAAGCCAAGAGCTGCCCGCCTGTCCAGGGGCGGGCCGCGAAAACGGTCCATGCGACAAGGCTTACCACGCCGGCGAGTCGAGAGGGCCCGCATTGCAGGTCCGTTCTGGAACGACTGCCGAAGGCCGCATGGACTGGCAATAGTGCCGTGTTGGCGAGGTGCGAATTGTGTGCGAACTCAATCGCAGCAATCGCAGTTGTCGTCGCCGTTCTCCGTGGCCGTTGAACCAGGGGAAGGCTGCGCGCAGCAGAGATCGCCACGCCAGGCGTTGATGCCCTCACGCACGGCGACGATGGCGATCGCGAACGCGGCGATCGGGTCTGCCCAGGACCAACCGAGCTGCATGTTCAGCGCCAGTCCGACCAGTAGTACCGCCGACAGGTAGGTGCACAGCAGGGTTTGCTTTGAATCGGCCACCGCAGAGGCTGATCCGAGTTCGCGGCCGGCGCGGCGCTGTCCCCACGACAGCGTCGGCATGATCGCCAGACTCGCTGCAGCGAGCGCGATTCCGATCGGCGAGTGTTCGGCTGTGTTGCCGCCGACCAGTGACCGCGCGGCATCAACCGAGACGTAGGCGGCGAGCGCGAAGAACGAGAACGCAATGACGCGCAGCGTGATTCGTTCCCGCGCCGCCGGGTCTTTGCTGCTGAATTGCCAGGCCACTGCGGCGGCCGAGGACACCTCGATCACCGAGTCGAGACCGAAGCCGACCAGCGCCGCCGACGAGGCCCGGGTGCCGGCGGCCAGCGCTATTGCGGCCTCGAGCACGTTGTAGCTGATGGTAGCGGCCACGAACCACCGGATCCGACGGGTGAGCATGAAACGTCTTGCGGGCGAGAGGGCTTCGGTGATCGGCGCCATCAGCAGCAGCCCTGGTCCGAGGCGTCAGGGCAGCAGGCCGGATCGACTGCCAGCACCAAGCCGGTGAGATCGTCGAGAGCTCGCCCGATCCGGGGATCGGCCAGCTCGTAGCGACTGCGTCGGCCTTGCGGAATCGCTACGACCAGGCCGCAGCCACGCAGACATGCCAAGTGGTTCGACATGATCTGTCGCGACACCCCGATCGCGTCGGCCAGCTCCGACGGATACCCAGGTCCCTCACGCAGACTCATCAACACCCGACATCGAGTCTGGTCTGCCAACGCATATCCGAACCGGGAGAGGGCCTCGCTATGCAGCACCGCTTCCACGATTCCAATAGTACAGGAATTGCTGAATCGAGGGTTTCGCTGCCCTCAACCGGCGGCACCGGTCTGGTCCTCGCTTACTCGATCCGCCAGCGCCACTACGTTTCGCATCTGCAGCGAACGGGTATTCCAAAGACTCGCTCGCCTAGGCGTGATGGCGTGATGGTCAGGAGAACCGATGATTGTAATTGGCACCGAGCTGAGTGCGACCATTCAAGGCCGGCCCGTCCACTATCGGATAGTGGCGATCCGGCACGCGCCGTTCGACTATGTCGAGCTGGAGCCAGTGGGCGGAGGGCCGCGACGAGCATTGCCTATGTATCTGGCCGAGCGCATGCCGACTACGGGCAGTCCCGACACGGATGCCGGGGCGGTCCGGTTGCCGACGAGCGCTGAAAGCGTTTCGGCCGCAGCTGAACCGGGTATCTGAGGGGCATAGTCGTCAGATTTGAAGGATGTCACCGCGATGCCAGACACCGTCATCAAGGAGAAGGTTGCGTTCCTCGTTGCGGAGGTGGGCATCGAACGAATGGAGCTCGTCGAACCGTGGATCGCTGTCGCCGAAAGCGGGTATGAGCCGATCCTGGTTGCGACCGTCGCGGGACGGGTGCAGGCGTTCGATGATCTTGATCCGTCCGTTGAGTTCGGGGTTGACCATGTCGTCGACGATGTCGAAGCGTCGGATTTCAGAGCGCTGGTGATTCCGGGTGGCGTGGTGAACTCCGATCGACTGCGGACCGAGCGGCGCGCGATCGAATTCGTGCGCGGCTTCTTTGCGCTGGGTGCGCCGGTGGCCGCAATCTGCCATGCTCCGTGGAACTTGATCGAGGCCGGCGTGCTGGGCGGTCGTAGCGTGACGTCCTGGCCCAGCCTCCGAACCGACATCGTGAACGCAGGGGCCAGGTGGAAGGACCAACCGTCAGTCATCTGCCGGGAAGGGGCCAGCGTTCTGATCACCGGCCGCGGCCCCGAGGACTTATTGCCGTTCTGTTCCGCGTTGGCTGCCGAACTCTGCGAATCGAACATGCGTGTTCGCTAGGTAGGTAGGCAACAGATGGAGAGACCGCCCGACGCGTTGCATCCCAGTTCGCCGGAACACCGGCAGAGTTTCGTTTCAACGTGAGCAGCAACGGGTATTCACCACACATGCTGTTTCCGGGAACCGAATACGCTGATCTGCGCGCGACGGATACCCACCGCCGCGCGCACCTCCCGGCCGCGCGTGGCCCGTTGTCGGAGCGCATCATCGAAGCGCTGGGGAGCGGCGGGGCCGTCGACCGGACGCCAGATGTCGCGGACGCCGATCCTTATGGCGACGACGTGCAGCTCGCGCTCTCCGTGGCCTACGAATTGCACTATCAGGGGTTCGCCGGCGTGGACGAGGGCAGGGAGTGGGACCCGGGCGTCCTCGGGTATCGAGTCGAAATCGAGCGCCGATTCCTGGATGCCGTCCGCCGCGACATCGGTGATGTCGATTCACCGGTCGTGGGGGAGATGGATCGTCTCTGTGTCGAGCCGCTGAACGGCAGCGGAGTCTCCCAGTTGCTCTGCGACAGTGCATCCTGGGATCAGTTCCGTGACTACTTCGCGATGCGTTCGCTGTATCACCTGAAGGAGGCAGACCCGCATGCGTGGGTGATCCCGCGACTGCGGCGGCATGCCAAGGCCGCGTTCGTGGCTGTTGAATACGACGAATTCGGTGCGGGGCGTGGGGATGCAGTGCACCAAGAGCTGTTCGCCGATCTCTTGGCAGCCGCCGACCTGGACCCGAGTTATCTGGGATATCTACCGCATGCTCCGGCCTGGGCGTTGGCGCCAGTGAATCTGATGTCACTGTTCGGTCTGCATCGTGCGCTCCGAGGTGCCGCCGTGGGCCACCTCGCGGCCACCGAAATCACTTCTCCCACAGGGTCCGCCCGGGTGCTGGCCGGACTTGAACGGGTCGATGCTCCCGAGCCATGCCGTCACTTCTACCGGGAGCACGTGGAGGCCGACGCGGTTCACGAACAGGTTCTGCGCGCCGATGTGGTCGGCGCGTTGATCGACGCCGAGCCGGATCTCGAGCCCGACGTTGTTTTGGGTATCCGCGGCTTCCTGCACATGGAAGATATGTGGGAGACGGGCCTTCAGCAGGTCTGGGCCAGCGGACACGGAATCGTCTCTCCTTCACGCTGATTCCCGAGGCGGGACGAGGCTGCCTGCATCGGTCGTGAACGTTCAGTGGCGACTACGTCGGCGGTGACTGGCGTCGCACATCGGATAGTGACGACTCCGCCCGCATGCGCAGATGGCGACCAGGAACCTATCAGAGGTGGCCTCGGATCCATCCTCCATCTGGATGCGCACCGGCCCGGGGACCAGGATCGGTCCGCCGCGGATGACTCGTATCGGCTGCCGCTCGTGCTCGCTCATCGCTCGCGGCCGCCTCGGCCGGGTGAAGGTACCGACGACGATATAGGACGTGGCTTGTCCGCTCGTACGACCACTATTTGTTCGACCCGGCTGCCGCGATCGATACGGCCCGACCGCTCCAGCCACTCGGCGCGGGCTGTGAGCACCGGGCCGAAAGGGATTGTGCGGCTGGCGGTAACCTCGGCCTGCAGTCCCGTCGATCGCAGAGCGAGCAGGGTGGCGGGGACATTGGATAACGCCGACTGGACCAGGAGCAGGGTGCCTCCCGGACGCAACAATGCGGATGCCCCGGCGCATACCCGGTCGAGTATTGCGCGGCCGTCGGGCCCGGCGGCCCACGCATGCCGGGGCCCCGAACACTCGGTGAAGTGCTCGGTGTTCAACGGCGGGGTGGGTACATAGGGCGGGTTGCACGTGACGATATCGAACGTGTCGTCACCGATGAGATCCGCGAAGTCGGCACATCGCACATCGACCGGGCATGAGGCCGCACGACATGTGTCTTCGGCAGCGCACACGGCGGTGGGGCTGGAGTCGACCGCGACTACGGCCCGCGCGCCCAGCCGAGCACACTCCGCCGCGACGACTCCGGACCCGGTACAGAGGTCGGCGACGTCGGCGCCTTCGATTCGGACACTCGTCCGACATGCATCCATCAGCATTCGTGAATCATGCTGTGGAGAATAGATATTGGCGCTCCAGGCGGCTACCGTCATGCGGACGCTCCCTTGCAGTTTCTATTCGGTGACCTGGCCGAGATCACCACGGCGACAGTGTGACCTTGACCGCGCCGTCTGCCTTGCGCTGGAAGATGTCATACGCGTGTGGCGCATCGTCGAGCGGAAGACGATGCGTGGCAAACGAATCCACGCCGAGTGGATCGTCGTCGCCAAGGAACGGCAAAATTTCTGGTACCCACCGCTTCACATTGGCCTGGCCCATCCGCAGCTGAATCTGCTTGTCGAACAACGTCATCATCGGAATCGGATCCGCGGCGCCACCGTAGACGCCGATCAGCGAGATCGTTCCGCCTCGCCTGACCGCATCGATGGCGGTATACACGGCCGCCAGCCGGTCGACTCCTGCTTTCTGAATCACTGGCTCGGCTATCGCATCGGGCAGGAATCCGATGAGGCGCTGTGCCATCGAGTTGACGGGGGATCCGTGTGCCTCCATGCCTACCGCGTCGATGACGGCATCAGCACCACGCCCGTCTGTCTGGTCCCGTATCGCTTCCGCGACATCGTCGATGGCGTCGAGGTCGATCGTCGTGGCCCCACGCTTGGCTGCTCTATCCAGCCGCTCCGGGACACGATCGACGCCGATGACCCGGGCGCCGCGATGAGCGGCGATTCGGGCAGACATGTCTCCGATCGGGCCGAGTCCGAGGACGGCGACTGACCCGCCTTCCGGAATGGCCGCGTACTCGACCGCCTGCCACGCGGTCGGCAGTACATCCGACAGAAACACGTATCGAGAATCCGGCGCATCATCGGGAACCTTGATATGGGTGAACTGCGCCTGCGGCACCCGGAGATACTCGGCCTGTCCGCCCGGGATCGATCCGTAAAGCTTGGAGAAGCCGAAAAGCGCTGCGCCCGTTCCTTGGCTGCGAACCTGCGTGGTCTCGCACTGGGTGTACAGCTTGTCGTCGCACATCCGACACGCGCCGCACGAGATCTGGAACGGAATCACGACGCGATCGCCGACTCGGAGGTCGCCGACGTCGCTGCCGACCTCCTCGACGACCCCCATCGCCTCATGCCCGAGGATGTCGCCAGGCCGCATGAATGCGGCCAGCACTTCATACAGATGCAGGTCGGAGCCGCATATGTTGGTGGACGTCACTTTGATGATGGCGTCGGAGGCCTTCTCGATCCGCGGATCCGGCACTTCGTCGACCGAGACATTTTGCTTGCCCTGCCAAGTGACCGCACGCATGCGTCCTCCTCATGTTCGTGAGTCATAGTCGTGAGCCGGCTTCTCGACCGCTTGAAATGACTGTCATGAGAGTGCCCAGTGGCGCCCTGCTCTAAACCTGCGTTCCGGCGTCGTCCGAAGGCGGTTCGGTGCGACGGACGTGCAGCGGTTCGGTGGCGGGCCCCTCCAACACCTGTCCCAGGCGATCGAAGCGAGACCCGTGCAGCGGGCAGTCCCAGCTGCCTTCGGCGTCGTTCCAGGCCAAGACGCCATAGAGATGAGTGCAGATGGGCGTCACCGACGTCTTGTCGCCGTTGAGCCGGCAGACTCCGGCCGGCGAAAGACCGACGCGGCCAACGGATCCATGATCGTCGGCGGGGTTCATGTCGGCTGGTAGCAACAGTCTGAGATATCCGGACAGAAGATGTGTGGCCACCGAGGCGTTTGCTGAGACCGCGGGCAATACCGAGGAGAGCTCCGAGCGGCGCCAGGGCTCGAAGCGCGCGGCCCACGGCGGCGGGGAACCGTCCAGAGCACCGGCGATGGCGAGTGCGGCGGCGACCCCGTTCGTCAGCCCCCACTTCGCGAAGCCTGTCGCGACGTGGACGCTGTCGTCACCCGGGAGGAGCCGGCCCACATACGGCAACTCGTCAATACTTCGGTAGTCCTGGGCCGACCAACGCGCGACCGGTTGTGCGGTCGGGAATGTCGACGCTACCCACGCCAGCATCCGTTCGACGTGGTCTCTCTCCGACGTTGTCCTGCCGACGCCGTGGCCGAAACCGCCCACCATCAGCAGGGTCTCGTCGGGGCGGCCCGGGCGCGGCGCGGTGCGCAGAGACACGGTGGGGTCATCGGCGGAGAGATACATGTCGCGGGGGATCGGTTCAGCTACGGTGAAAGCCGCTGCGTAGGAACGGTTTGCAGTCAGCCGGGCAAAGTAGGCGCCCCGGTCGAGCACCGGGGAACCGGTCGCTAGTACCACCGAGGACGCGTCGAGGTCACCGGACGAACTGTGCACCGTATGTCGCCCCGGGCGATAGCTCAGACCACGCACGCGGACGCCCTCCCGCAGTTCCGCACCGAGACTTCGCAACTCGTCAGTCATGGCGTTCAGGACGGCAATGGGGTCGAGCTGCTGCTGAGCCTTGAGGCGGATCGCCGCGAGGGTTGAATACGGCAATCCGGCGTCATCGTCGACACGTGTGACGGGCAAACCGGCGTCTTCACACACCCGGTGCTCGCGGATCACCTCGTCGCGGCCTGCAGGCGTGACCGCATAGGTGACCGCGGCGCGCTCTTGCATCTTCAGACCATGCGCGACGCAGTAGCTCTGCAGCCACTCTTGCCCGGCACGATTGGCCGCGACATAGTCGCGGACGGTGGCCGCGTTGTGACGACGATCGATCGACGAGAGGCGGGTTCCTTGCAGCAACGAGACTTTGCCGGTTGTGTGCCCGGTAGCCCCGGCTCCGATGTGACGCGCTTCGACGATGGCGACCGTGCGTCCGGCGTGGGCGAGTAACAGTGCGGTCGTCAGCCCGGTGATGCCGCCACCGACGACGACGTGGTCGTAGTGCCGTCCCGCCAACGGTTCTGATGATCTGTCGGTGCCAGGTGAAAAACCATCATCACGCCAGAGGGTCCTCATACGTGGATAGTTCCCCGCGCGGGTCGGGTCTAAACCACGTCGCGACACTGATCGGAGTGAACGCGGATGCGTGCCACCATCACCGCGGCAAAGTCGCGTTCCTTGTAGGGAGTGGGCGCCGTCGACGTTTGGCATCTGCAGTCAATGGGTACCTGAGCGGTTAACTAGTCGCCCCACGTGCGATTGGTCAGGAGGATCGATGATGCGCGGATCGCCGTGGCGAGATCCAGGGGGTGGAGTCCATGTCCCATGAACGACGGTATGGCGCATCGCCGAACGGTGTCGCAGTTGGCGTACTCGCGGGTGTCGTGATGTCTCGGTTGCTCCCACGGATTTTGGCGATCGTGCGATCGAACATTCCCAGTCACCGTCGGGCCGAAGTCATCGACCTTGAGCAGTGGCGCGTGGGCCGATGCTATGGCTCACCCCTATCTATCAACGCGCAGGAGCGGAAATGATCATTCTCGGAATCATCTTGCTAATCCTAGGTTTGGTGTTCAAACTCGGCATTCTGTGGACGATCGGTCTGATCGTGCTGGTCGTCGGGCTGGCGCTGGTCGTCCTTGGTGCGCTCGGTCACGCCGTGGGCGGCCGACGCCATTACTACTGACACTCGCCGCTGTCATTTGAGATAGTTGCCCAGAGCTTCCTGTAGGCCTCGGCTGCCTTCTTCGCGGTTCGGCCCGTCGGCCCAGAACTGGTCGAAGAAGACGCCGTGTTCGATGTGCGTGAATCGGGTGCCTTCATCGATCGGCTCGAACTCAAGCGACGCCACCGATGTCGACATGTGGGTCCCGTCGATCCACATGTCGTAGGTGGTGACGATGCGGTTGTGCTCGACGATGTCGGTGTAGGTGGCCTCGTATCGGGAGACCGGACCGTTGTGGAACTTTCCCTCGGCGATGTCGCGTCCACCGATGCGGAAGTCGAAAGCCCATTCGCCGGGTTCGATGGAATCGCCGGCACCCCACCAGGCCAACTTCTGCTGTTCGTCGGCGAACGCGCCCCAGACGCGCTCGATGGGGGCGGGGTAGTCGCGGGTCAGGGTGAATTCGGCGCGGGCGAGTCGACGTTCACTGATCATGTGGATTCCTATCGCGCGAAAGTGACGTGGACGGTGCCGCTTTCGGCCACTTCGGTCGTCACTTTGTGGGTGAGATCGAGACCGCGCAGGTCCTCCCAGAGTCGATCGCCTCGATCTAGCAAGATCGGAGCGATCGCTACGTGCAACTGATCAACCAGGCCCGCCCGCAGGAAGGCTCGTGCGGTGCTCACGCCGCCGCCGACACGCACGTCCTCGCCGCCGGCGTCTTCGGCTGCCTCAGTGAGCACGTCTTCGATTGCGCCGCTGCGGAAATGGAAGGTCGTGCGACCCTGCATCGGGATCGATGGCCGCGGTGCCGTGTGGGTGAGGACGTAGACCGGGCACCCGAACGGCGGCTGATCCCCCCACCAGCCCCTCCAGTCTGGATCGTCGGGGAACGAGTGCAGGCCGAACATGCCCGCACCCATGATCTCGGCGCCCACTCCCTCGAAATATGCAGCGGCGTAAGCGTCGTCGATACCGGTCGTGCCGGCACCGCTGGTGTCGCCGAAGACGCGCTGACGAAACGTACGGGTGGCGGTGTAGGCGGCAGTAAGACGCCCCCAGTCCTCACCCATGGGGTTTTCAGGTGTCTGGTCGCCAGAGGCGTAGCCGTCGAGGGAGATGTTCAGGTCGATGCGAACACGTGTCATGTCAGGTTTCCCTTCGGAGTAGTGCGGGTCAGGTGGATGCCGAGTCGGTCGGCTTGGTGTTCTGCGGGAGTTCGTTGTTCGCCGAGCCACAGGTGCAGGACGTCGAGAGCACCCGGTCGCAGACTCACGGTCCGGACGCGTCCGGACTTGTGTGAAGTGATCAGTCCGGCTTTCTCGAGGACCCGCAAATGCTGCATGAGCGACGGCAGCGCCATCGAGAACGGTGCCGCCAGTTCGGATACGACAGCTGGGGACTTCGCCAGCCGTTCGACGACGGCCCGGCGCGTCGGATCCGCGAGGGCGCGGAGCACTGCGTCGAGTTCGTCGTAATACTTAGGCACACACCTAACTATTGCTGAAGCGTGGGGATACGTCAACCGGGTGATCGATCGATGAGTTTCGGCGCGCGAGCAGGTCTATACATGTGAACTGGGTTCATTCGCCGAAGGGGTTGTGTCACATGAGGAAGCTCGTACTGAAGATGTCGATGTCATTGGACGGGTTCGTCGCGGGGCCCAACGGCGAAACCGATTGGATGGTCCGCGGGCGGGGACCGGACTCCGCGGCCTGGGTCCTCGAGACCCTGTCCGAGGCTGGCATCCACGCGATAGGCAGACGCACATACGAGTCCATGGCGAGCTACTGGCCGACCTCGACGGATCAGATGGCAACGCCGATGAACGAGATCCCGAAAGCGATCTTCACACGGCAAGAATCGCTCGACCTCCCCACCGGAATTGCCGAGCCAGTGCGATCACCGGCCACGGGCGGCTGGGTGTCGCCGCGGATCGCGAATGGTGAGCTCGCAGAAGAGATCAGGCGCCTCAAAGAAGAGCCGGGCAAGTACATCCTCGCCCAAGGTGGAGCAGGCTTCGCCCGCAGCCTGATTCAGCACGGTCTGGTCGATGAGTATCGCCTCGTTGTTCATCCGGTCGTACTGGGCCGCGGTCTCGCAATCTTCGACGATCTGCAGCTGCCCATGAACCTGGAACTCGTGACCACGTCTGCATTTCGGTCCGGCGTCGTAGCGCAGGTCTACCGCGCCGCCGACGAAGAGTCGGTCAGGCGGTAACGCGGGCAGCGGCCCCCGCGTCGACTGGGAGCACCGTGCCGGTGATGTGCGCGCTTGCATCGGACGCGAAGAACAGCACGGCGTGGGTCACCTCGGACGGCTCCAGGAACGGTATGGGCTGACCGTGGAGGCTGGTGAACACCGGCTCGACATCCGTCCGCGTCGGTGATTCGAGATCGGGGCGCACGGTCCGGTAAAGGGCGTCGTTGTGAACCATGGCGGTCGAGATATTGCCGGGCGCAATGGCATTGACGGTCACACCGTGCGCTGCCATGTCCAACGCGGCGCTCTTGGTCATGCCGATGACTCCCCATTTCGATGCGCAGTAGGCGGCCTGTCCCGGTGCGGAGCCACGACCTAGCATCGACGCGATCGTGACGATCCGGCCGTAACCCCGGGACATCATGCCGGGCGTGACGGCTGCGATCGTGTGAAAGACGCCCGTGAGGTTCGTCCCGATGACCTCATCCCATTGACTGCTGGGCAGGTCGTTGATCGGGGCACCGGCCGAGATGCCGGCATTGGCCACGGCGACGTCGATCTTGCCGAACTGCCTCTCCGCCTGAGCAACCAGATCCTCGAGCGCGCCGCGATCGGCGGTGTTCGCCCGCGCCGCGAGACACCGGCGCCCAGTGGCCTCGACCAACCGGACGGTCTCAGCAAGGTCGTCCTCCGTGGCGAGCGGATAGGCCACGGCGGCGCTGTCCTCGCAGCGATCGCAGATCACGACATCCGCGCCACGTTCGGCGAACGCCACGGCATGCGACCGTCCCTGGCCGCGGGCGCCGCCTGTCACCAGCACTACTCGATTTGTGAAGTCGTCCATGCCATCTCCCGTATCTCGATGCCGCGCCCACGATCACCGCACCGCGGAATTGTCGATCGTTTCTCATCAATTGCTACGAATACGGACTACCACGGCACACGGCAGCGTCGAGATCGAGTTCCCGCTGACCGGCACCTAGTCGCGATGCTCGACGGCGTCGTCCAGGCGCACCGCGTCGCTGAGCCGACCGTCAACCACGTACCAACCAACCCCGACATATCCGCCTTTGGATTCTGCCACCGGACACGGCTACGTGAGCCCAGTTCAGAGGAGGCCGATTCTCTTTGCGATCAATATCCCGGCGTCGCGGGCCAGCGCATCCGGAATCCAGATCTCTCCGTGCTAAAGCACATCCGCATGGCGGTAGTTGTAGTCGTCGAGTGGGAAGTGCCTGGCTTGCCACAGCGATTTGATGATCGATTGTGGCCGGATGTAGGGGCTCTCGCCGTGGGAGTTGACGTAGTAGGTGCGGGCGTCGGCGTTGCGTTCGACGAGGTAGTGCTGGATTGCTTTGCCGCGCTGAATGATTCCGGCGTGCCAGGCATCGTGTGCTTGTGGGCGTACTTCGGCGATGTGGGCGCCGCGACGGCGGGTTTCGGTGATGGCGCGTACTGCGTGGTGTGAGGTCATTTCCACGATGCTGTGCCAGGCGGTACCGGACCATGAGTAGGGGCCGATCAGCATCCAACGGTTGGGTGCTCCCGGAATTGCGACACTGTGGTACGCCTGCAGGCCGTGCTCGGAGTAGTACTTGCCCAGATCGAATCCGTCACGGCCGACGACGGTGTCGGGTCGGTAGGTTTCTGGGTCGGAGAACAATTCGTAGCCGGTGGCTAGCACCACCATGTCGATCTCTCGGTGCGTTCCGTCGGTGGTGCGGATGCCGGTGGTGGTGAGTCGTTCGATGGGTGTGGTGATCAGGTGTGTGCTGGGGTTGTTGTAGGCGCGGGGGTAACCGGTGCAGAAGGTGGGGCGTTTGCTCAGGGCGCCGTATGCGGGCTGCAGCGCCTCGCGGGTGACGCGGTCGGTGACCGTGGCCCGCAGGTAGCGCCGGTAGAGCGTGCGCATCGCGGCGTCGAAAGCCGGCATGGCGGCGATCACCAGCCGGGCCGGGACATAGGACACGATGTCGAGGACGATTTCCAGGGCACCGAGCAGCGCAGCGTTGGCCGCCGCGGCAACACCGGGCACAGCGAGGACCCGGTGCGCGGTGGGCCCGAAGTCCATGTCGGGCTTGGGGAAACACCACACCGGCGTGCGCTGGTACACATCCAGGCGTTGTACGTGTGCGGATAGTGCTGGGACGATTTGTACCGAGCTGGCCCCGGTCCCGATGACCGCGACGCGTTTGCCGGTGTAGTTGTAGTCGTGGTCCCAGGCGGCCGGCCGGATGATGGTGCCGCCGAAGTCGTCGAGTCCGGCGATGCCGATGTCTTGTTTGGGGTTGATGTAGCCGCCGATCGCGCTGATGACAAACCGTGCGGTGATCGTGCCGCCGCAGACTGTATGCAGTGTCCAGAAGCCGTTGTCCGGGTCCCAGATTTCGCGTTGCACATCTACGCAGACCTGTAGGTGCCGGTATAGCCCGAATCGGCGGGCGACGTCTTGGAGGTAGGCGTGGATTTCGTCGCCGTCGGGAAACAGCCGTGACCAGTGCGGGTTGCGGGCGAAGGAGAATTGGTAGGAGGTGGCCGGGATATCGACGGCTAGGCCGGGGTAGGTGTTGTCGCGCCAGCTGCCGCCGACATCATCGGCGCGTTCGAGGATGACGAAGTCGGTGATCCCGTTGCGCTGCAGGGTAACTCCGGCAGCGATGCCTCCGGGGCCGGCGCCGATCACTGCGACCTCGTAGTCGGGCTGTTCTGTCATGGGTATTCCTTCGGGTGACCCGGGCGTGCGGTGTGGGTTGGTTGTGTCAGCGGTCGAGCACGATCCGGTCGCATCCCGGGGCAGCGCGTGAGACGCAGATCATCATCCGGTTGTTTTGTGCCCGTTCCTTTTTGGTGAGAACGAGGTCGCGGTGCTCGATGCTGCCGGCGAGCACAGTGGTTTCGCAGGTGCCGCAGATGCCTCGCCGGCATAGTGACGGGGCGTCGACGCCGCGTCGGGTGATGGCGTTCAGGATCGTCGTCTGTGCACCGACCGCCACGATCATCCCGGTGCGGCGTAATTCGACCTCAAAGGCGGCGACCTCGCGGTCGTTGCTGTCGCCCGATCGCGTGCAGGCTGCTCCTCCCCGGCGGGTGGCCGTAGCGGACGGTGACCGCCGGGGGAGCAGCGTGGGCCGAATCCGCACAGGATCAGCCGACTTTCGCGAACGTGCCGCTGGGGGTGGAATCGTGCCCGGCGAACGTCGCTGCTTGGCCGGCCAACTCGCGCGACTCGGCGTCGCGGTCGAGTGCCAATTCCAGGAGCTTGATCGTGTTGTTCAAGGCCCGATCACCACCGGCGGCGGCGCGCTTTCGTCGGGCGTCCGCGCCGGGGAGCTGATCGCGCAAGCCCGCGTATCTGGCACCGGCCGCCGCGATACCTGTACCGATCACGGTCAGGATCTTCAACTGGGTCGCACCGATTTCGCCCGCAGCACGAACACGCAGCACCTCCCGCGTCAGTTGCTCGCCGACGAGGAAGTTGAAGAAGCCGAAGTACACTGGGACGACGACCTTTTCAAACAGTTTGCTGGTGCGTCTGCCGACAAGCAATTGCGGCAGATCAGCGAGTAATTGGTGAAACGCCCCGTTCAGTTCAGCTGAGTACTGGGTCTTTCCGGGGCCGCCCAGCGAGGCCATGTACTCGGTGGCGGCCATCGCATCGCGGACGTTCTTTGCCAGTAGTTCATCGGCGACGCCGAAGACATAGAGGATGTAGGCAAAGAACTTGGTGACATCGTCGAGGTCGGCCTCACTGACATTGCGGCCGAGTTTGCGGTCAATGATCAACGGGCTCAGGCCGAATGCACCCAACCCGCCGGCCATCGCCGAGTTCGAAATCGGGTTCGCTCGGGTGGCGAAGGTGTCCTCGTCCCAGGACTGGCGCAACCCATACCGGACCTGCGAATGCATCAATCGCACGCGCACAGTGTCTTTGAACGGCTCAGCGAATCGGTCCATCGAGCCCGGCCGCGCGAGGCTGGCGAACCACACGACCGAGTCGCGGCCACGGAACAGGCTGTTCTGGGCGAACCAGCCGGTCGAGCCGGTCGCCGTGGACACGTCATCGCCCATCGTGGTGTAGGCGCCATCGATTGCCAGCATGCCGAACTTGGCCAGCAATGTGGAGCTGCGCCAGGTGATCCGGCCGCGCTCCCACGTCTCGGGATCGTGCCACGGCGGCGGATTGTCGAGCTGCTCGAACAACGCCACCAGCTCCGCGGGCGGATCCTCGACGGTCTCGATGCCGTAATCGAGTGCCTGATCGAGCATTGCCCGACCACGTGCAGCGCCGACCCGGCGGAACATCACCACGACCGCGTCCATGAGTTCGTCGCCTTGCCACAGATGATCGGCGAGCAGCCGGGTCATCGGCGACTCGTGGGGGATCAGCTCGATTTTGTGCTCCACCCAGTCTTCGGCGAGGAATCGGCGGACCGGGAGCCAGGCCGGTGACGGCACCGCGCGTGCGGGCAGCGGCCGCAGATCCATGCCCGGCCGGTAGTAGTAGTCATACGGGTGTGGCCGCCGGTCAGCGTCTTTCGGGGCTGCCTGCTCATCTGTTGGCGTCATAGAGGTCATCCTTCGGCTATTTCTGGTCTAGTGCTCTACCAGTTGAATGTGGATGTATGCTCTACCACATGAGCAGAGGTGTCAACCCCGTGTATGCAGGGCCGTCGCGATGAACGAGTCCCCGAGCCGGGTTTACGCGGGCTCCACCCAGGCGGAGCGACAAGCGCGGCGCCGTGCCGCGCTGGTCGATGCGGCGTTCGAGTTGATCGGCGAAGGCGGCATCCAGCGGATCTCGGCGATCGCGGTCTGTAAGCGGGCCGGCCTCAACCAGCGGTATTTCACTGAAAGCTTCCGCAATACCGAGGAGTTGCTCGTTGCGGCGATCGATCGCACCGCGGCCGAAGCGCTGGAATTCGGGCTCGAAGCATCCGGCGGATTCGCGGCCATCGATAGCTCCCGAGCTGTCGAAATCATCTCCGCACTCATCGATTTCGTGGCCTCCGATCCTGGCAGGAAGGCCCTGATGATCGAAATGCAGGCCACGCCGACAATGCGCGCCCGGCGCGATGACTTCGTCCGGGCGGTCGCGCGCATCGTTGAAACGAAAGCGGTCGGCGATGCAGCTCGCACCGAGCAGTCACAGATCACGTCGCTTGTCCTGACGCACGGGGCGCTCGACACGGTCACCATGTGGCTCGCCGGCACCCTCGACATCAGCCGCGAAGCTCTGATCAGCGCCCTCGCCGGCTTGATGACCGCGGAGGCGAGATCTGGCGGGCCGTTTGCAGTGTCGCCAGAACCACCGCAATGAGGAAGCCGGCCGATTATCTGGGTAGTCGCGATTGCCCACACATTCATTGAAAGTCTCTGGGCGCCAATTCAAAGGACCGCACTCATTTAGTGTGGATCTCATGGCGACCACCGAATCCGCGCAGAGATCGGGTGAGCTTGCCCGCACCAAGATCGTCGAGGTTGCGCTCGAACACTTTGCCCGACATGGCTATCGGGGCAGTTCGCTGGGCCGCATCGCGGCTGAAGCAGGTATGTCCCAAGCCGGCTTGCTGCACCACTTTTCCAGCAAAGCCGCATTGCTGCAGGCAGTGCTCGGTGCACGCGACCTTCGAGACATGGTGGCGACCGGGACCGCACTCGATGACCTCGAGACGATGGACTTCGATGCACTGCTTGATTTCCTTACTCGCGTCGTGCGAAATAACACCGACAACCGCGCCATGGTTCAGCTGGCTCATCTGATCGAGGCCGAAGCGACCGGTTCAGACCATCCAGCGCGCGAGTGGGTTGTCGGCCGGTTGAATTTCCTTCGCTCCCTTGTCGAGGGGACCCTACGGCGGAGCGTGGACCTCGAAATCGTGCGCGCCGATGTCGACGTCCGCGGCGTGACCGAGGTGCTTATCGCTGTAGTCACGGGACTCGAAAGTCAATGGCTTCTCGATGCCGACGTTGACATGGTCGACTCTTTCGAACAGTACGTCGCCGAACTACGGCAATCGGTCGCACCGGCTGACTGAAACGCTCCGCAAACGGTTCGCTGTAAACGGATTCCGAAATCAGTCAGCTGACCGACCGAGTGATTGGTATGCTCTCTTTTGCCCTGCTGACGTGGCCCTTGCCATGACGAAGACGAGGACGAAAATGAGAGACCGCCGCACGAACGCCCGCGCAGCTCTCCCTGCTCAGCGCGCCTTCCGCACCGCGGTTCTCGCTGCGGCCGGTGCCCTCTTTGCCATCAATCTGCAAGCGCCACCGGCGTTCGCCTCACCCGGACAGAAGGTTGCCGTCTACGTGACCTCCGGTGATCTGAGCACGACGTTGGCACGCCAACCCGATCTGAAATTCGGGAAATTGTCGGCGGAGATCGGCGAACGAATCAGCGTCGACCCCGAAGCGAAGGGCCAGGTCATTACGGCAGGATTCGGTGTAGCGATGACCGAGACGTCGGCATACCTGCTGCAAGACAAGCTGCCTGCCAGCACCCGGGACGAGGTGATGCGCACACTGTTTTCGCCGACGGACGGCATCGGGTTGTCCTTCTTGCGGATCCCGATCGGCGCCACCGACTACGTGGTTGGTTCGCCGGCAAGCCTCGACGACCAGCCGCCCGGCGGGAGCGATCCGGCCTTGTCGGGCTTCTCCGTCGACCGTGACAGGCGGTACCTGATTCCCGCGATCCAAGAAGCGCTGCAGACGAACCCCGCCATCAAGGTGATGGCCAACCCGTGGACGCCGCCGGCGTGGATGAAGTCAGATGATTCCCTCGTCACAAAGACTGGTCCACTCGGTCATCTGAAGCCCGAGTACTACGACGCCTACGCAAACTACCTGGTCAAGTACCTGCAGGCGTACCGGGACGAAGGTATCGGTGTCCAGTATCTCGGGGTCCAGAACGAGCCTTTGACGCCGCTGGCCTTCGTCACTGGCATCCCGGAGAGCTTCATGGACCCGGTTCAGCAGGGGATTCTCATCCGCGATCACCTCAGCACGGCGCTTGCCCGGGCCCAGTTTTCACCGAAGGTGCTGGCCTACGACGACGGCTTCCAGCGATCGGAGGCCTACATTCCCGGTGTCATGGGCATCGCAGGTCAACAAGTGGCCGGATTCGCCTACCACTGCTACTTGACCGATCCGTCGAGCATCGCGGTGCAGACTCGCGCCTACCCCGGCAAGGAACAACTGGTCACCGAGTGCTCCAGCAAGCTGAGCAACGTCGAGCCTCAACAGATGATGATCCGGTCCCTGCGAGCCGGTGCGGGCGGTGTGCAGTTATGGAATGCCGCACTCGACCGGCACGGCGGACCGAAGATGGGCAACGGCTGTCGCGGGATCGTCCCTCCGTTCACCGGTCAGGATTGCATCGCGCCGATCACTGTTGACAGCGACCGCGGAACTTTTAGTCTGACCTCCGACTACTGGGCGCTAGCGCATTTCAGCCGCTTCATCAGGCCGGGCGCCCGTCGGATCGCGTCGACAACGCCCAGCGCATGCCTGACTACGCCGGTCTCCGGCTACCGCTGCGGACTTGAGGACGTGGCCTTCGAGAATCCAGACGGCAGCCGCGTGCTCGTCGTCACAGCGAATGACGGTGCGGCCCATACATTCACGATCACCGAATCGGGTCGGCAGGTGACCTACACCGTGCCGGACGGCGCCACCGTGACCTTCGCGTGGAACGGCGGCGGCCGGTGACCGCCGAGCATCTATGGGCGGGATGCTCTGGACCCCGTCACGTGACACAATTTTTCGCGGCCTGACCGGTCTGCTCCGAATGTCTCAGGAAAGTGGATCGTGCCCGAAGTGATTGAACCTCAACGTAGTTCGTGTCGGTCCGCCATGGTGCGCGGTTACTGATCAACGGCGCCGCAGCCTCGTGATGTTTGGCAGGACCCAGATGTGGAAACCAACTCGTTGGGTGAGCGCCAAGTTCATCTCGCATCCGGCAGGCGAAAGGTCGAAGAGGATGAATGCAAAGGCTACGGACCCGGCAGACGACGCGGGGCGAACTGACCCGGTCGACGACCAGCAGGATCGACAGCACAAGGAACGCACCGACAGCGACGCAGGCAAGGAGGATCCCTACGCGGACGCAGCGCGTGCGCGTTCCGAGCAAGTTGGTGAACAGCGCGAACAGGCTCAGAAGTAAACGCTGACCTGCGGACATGTTCGCTTCTGCTGCGAGGTTCTCGCCCACGCGGCGCCGAACATCGGGGACCCGCCGGCCTCGCCGGGAACCGGGGGAGTGAACGCAGTCGCCGATTACGCGCTGGGACTTGTCGACCTGATCGAGAACGCCGCCATCGCAGGACGCAGGTGAACCTCGGCAATCCGGTCTGGTCACAATCACTGATCCGTGCAAACGGATGATGTCGGATCCCGGTGGTGCACGGTCCGGATCGACGCTGATGGCGTTGGCGGCACTCGCGTTGAAACGGAGGCGTTTTGGATCAATTTCAACATCGAGACCGGCACGCCGTCACGCTTGTCGGACGAGTTCGTGACCAGGTTCGGAGCCTCCGCCGGCCCCGGCTCGCTGCGATGGAAACCATGGCTCGACCCGCAACCGCACCCCAACGCGGAATCGTTTCCGTTTACGTTGCGGGCGACGGATCTCGATGTGATCGACCACGTCAACAACGCCACGTATTGGGCTGCGCTGGAAAAGTGTTTGGCACAGCATCCGGACCTTTGTGATCGGATTCCGTTGCGCAGCATCATCGAACACAATTCACCGCTGGTGCTCGCCGACCGGCCGACACTGCTGGTGCACCGTGACGACCACCCCGTGTATGCGTGGCTGATGGCGGGAGATCGCAACGCGGCCGCGATTGCCGCGACGGCGATCTAGGTGGTCGTGCTGAAGCGCCACCGCTAGGAGATGCCCTCCTCCTCGGCCAGGATGCCCTCGCCGTCTCCGTCGACACCCTCGGCCACCGCAGCCTGGGCATCGAGCTGCGCCTGATTCGCCTCGGCTGCGGCCTGGGCGGGCGTCTCTGCGAAGTTCGGCAGATCGGGATCGGTGTCTTTCGGAGTCTCAGTCATCGAGGCGCTCCTTCTCCTCGCGCTCGAGGCGATCACGCTCGGCCTGCTTCCGCTTCTCCTCTTTCTCGATCTCTTCCTCGCGGGCGGTCTTGTCGCTCATAGGTTTTCCTCTCTTGTCGTCCTTCTCGCGACTATAGGCCGCTAAACGCCGCGGGGTGCTTGCGCTATGCGACGTACAGCACCGTTGTTTGCGGAGCTGGGCGCAGATGAGCGCGGTTGACTGATGAAGCTGGAGCACTCTGTGCACTCGTCAATGATGGGATGAGTGCAGTCGGCGATGTGTTCGAGGAACCGGTCGGCGGCAGCTAGCAAAGCCATCTGGTCACGAACCGCGGCACGATGTGAGCCGATCAGAGCAAGGCGTTCATCGTACGCGCTGAGCCCGAGTTGCCGGATCTGCTCAAGAGAAAGTCCCGTGTGCTGCAGATTCTGGATCACCCGGGCGTAGTCGAGGATGTGCTTGTTGTAGCTGCGATGGCCGGCGGGACTGCGCTGGGGCGCGAGCAGTCCGACAGACTCCCAGTGCCGCAGCACGTGGGCCTCGATGCCGAGGGCTGCCGCCGCGTCCCCGATCTTCATCTCTTGGTCTGTGTTCACCAAGCACCCCTTTACTTCATGTCAACCTTAAGTATTACCGTCTCCGCATGTCTAGTGAAGTACGTGCTTCGAGCTTGTCCGAATGCTGCGCCGCCGCCCTCGGTTCGATGCGTGGTGCGGTGCGCCCGCGTCTCCCGGACCAGCGATTCCTCCGTTCCATCACCAACGCTGGGCTGCCTACAACTAGGCGCGTCGTGACGGTGACGGCTCTGGCGCAGCGACCCCGGCTGATCCCGGCTTCGGCCGCGGCCGAGGGCATCTTCTCGCCACTTCGCATCGAGAATTCGCTGACGTCGTTCGTGATTCGTCACCCCGATGCGACCTTCATAGTCGATCCCAGTTACTGCCTCGACGCTGAACACCGCGTGCTTGCTCAGTTGCCCGGCGTGCTCCGGATGGCCGTGCGTCCGCCATCGAACACGATCGCGACCATTGATGCGCTGCAAGCCGAAAGTAGCTTGCCCGTACTCGATTTCGCACTTCCAACCCACGCGCACTGGGACCATGTGTGTGGCTTGCTCGATTTGCCCGGCATGCCGATGCATCTGCACAGCGTCGAACGCCATTGGATATCGGACGGGGCGATCCCGCCGGTCGGCGGGGTACGCGATTCGATGACGGATCGCCCGATGGTCGACTACGACCTCGACGGGCCGCCGATCCTGACATTCACCAGTAGCCACGACCTGTTCGGTGACGGCAGCGTGGTGCTGGTCGATCTCGCGGGACACACGCCGGGCAGCGTCGGAGTGCTCGCACACACCGATACCGGTTGGGTGCTGCTGGCGGGCGACGCCGCCTGGCACACGCTGCAGATCGACAGAATTCGGCAAAAGGCCAGTTACCCGGGCGATTTCGCGGACGACGACCGTGAGCTCACCTTCAAGACGTTGCATCGGCTGCACCTGGCACGTCACTTCGCGACCGTCATCCCGACCCACGACCACAAAGCAGCACGCTCACTCGCGACGTAAGTCGTCTTGAGGATGGGAGCCTGAAATCGGGCTCGGGAGAGTCGCGCGCCCACTGAGTAGGCTCGTTGCTGAGGAGCGAGCAGACCCGAACTAGATCATCAGGGGCAGCAGCTATGAGCTGGATACGAAGCGCGCGAACTGCTAACGAGGGCAAGAAGATCGGCAATCTCACCGGCCCCGGATCGTCCACCCGGTTCGGAGTGGGCGCCGCCGATCTTGGAGCGATGGTGCACGCCCCCAACGGCGATATCGTCGCGGTCTTCGGAGATACGTGGCGGGATGCTCGAGTCGGATCGGCTGATTGGCGCTCGCCGGTGATCCTGATCGGCGACCGCAACGCGCAGGGGCTCGTGGTGTGGAAGCGTGCCGGCGGCCCCGATCCCGGCTATGCGCGTCAGCTGTGGCCCTACGTCCACGACACGCCACCGTGGAATCGCGGCGGATTCTCCACCGTGATCCCGAGCGACCTGCTGCGAGTCCGCGGGGATCTGTACTTGCACGCCATGGTCATTCGCGGATTTCCCACGGTCGCCTGGACGGAGATCTGGCACTCGGCAGACCACGGTGTCACGTGGCGGCACATGGGACCGGGGGCAATGTTTCCGGCCGACCTGCACAGTGGCTTTGCGCAGTCGTGGACGTGGGACTTCGACCCGGCGGACGGTTGGGTCTACGTGATCTCGACCGCATTCCAATCAGGTTCCGGCATGATCCTGCGCCGCGTCCGGCCCGACGGTATCGGCGATCGCAGCGCCTACATCAGCTGGGGATTCGGCGACCGGGAATGGGGATGGGGCAACCCGCCGACGGTGATCACGCCACGGGGCGAAACCTGGCGTGAGACGACGTTTCGGCGGATCGACAGCGGCCAGGGGGCGAATTGGGTGCTGGGTGGTCTGTGTATATCCGATCGCGGTCTGTCCTACCGGGTGCTCGCGTCCCCAACCGACAATGTCCATCGGCGCACAAAGACGACGCCGGTCGCCGGAATCGGCGACTGGCGCCGCGAAGATCATCCGGCGGGCAAAGTCGCCCAGGCCTACGGCGGGTACATCATCCCCGGCTCCGTGCTCGACCGCCCGAATGGAATCAATCTTGCGGTGTCACAGTGGAACACCAGGACAAATTGGCCATACCGCGTGATGCAGTTCGCCACGACGCTCAATTCAGTTTCCCCGTGACCCGAACTGCGGTGCGCGCTAAGTGGTTCGCTGGATCTCGGTGGGTTGCCAGGTTCGGTCGAAGAACGCCTGGGTGGGGCTGTAGAAGCGCAGGATGGTGAAGAACGTTCTGCCGGGCGCGGTTTGGATCCAGTTGCCTTCCGGCGCAGCCTCAGGCCTGGTCGGACCGAGCCACAGCGTGGTGGCGCCATCCTGGTTCTGCCGCGCCGCGGGAGTCGGATAGGACTGCGATCCCGCGCGGGGGTAGCGCTGGTCGGTGATGACCATCGAGCGGCTTTGGTTGTCGTAGGCAGTCAGCGACCAGAACGCTGCGGCGGGAACCTCCGGCGGCAAGGTGAGGGTGTAGGTCTGCTCACCTCGCAGCGGGGCCAGCTCGGCATCGACGGTGGCCCCGATGTACTGCGAACCGATCCCGGGCAGGTTCATGCACATCGCCGGAGTGATTCCAGTGGCCAGATACAGGAATGCGGCGCGCGCATTGAGCAGAGTCGCTCCGGGGTCGGGATAGGGCTGCACACCACCCTTGGTGACTTGTGGTGGTGGAGTGCGGAAAGTGTAGCCACCGGCGAAAAGCGGTGAAGTCCACTGTGATCCGGTGCCGGGATAGAAGGCGAAGCCTTCGCCTTCGCGAGGTGCCATCGAGGAAGCCCTGGTGAGCGCGTTGGCGGTGGCGACCGCGTCGGTGAGGATTTCACGCATCCTCGCCTCCGGGGCGAACGGTTGCCCGTGGGTGATGCCGATCGCGCGGATCGGGCCGGCGACCTCGGGATCCAGCGCAGAGGCGGGCTCGTGTTGGATGGCCTGGTCGAGGAGTTCGTAGAAGCTGTAGTCGTTGGGCGGCAGCGTATTCATGACCAGACCGGTGCCCTCCACGAACCGTGGCGTGCGCGGGGTGGCGGGTTGCGACAGCGGTGTCGCCGCGTCGAGGTATGCGGCGATGGAGAATCCGTGTCCACCCGGCGTGTATGGGGTGATCTTCAACTGTTGTTTGATCCGGGCGACCGCAGGTGCCGGATCGTCGCCTTCGAGGAATGCGCGCCCGAGAATCGAGATCCGGTTCGTGCGCGAGCGTCGCACGAACATCGCACCCTCTGGCAACGGTCCGTCCCAGTTGGTGCCGATGAACAGATAATCCCCACCGGCTCCGCGATCGGCACCGGGCACGCCCAGGTCGGTGACCCATCGCCACCACATGTCATCGACCGCGCACAGCACCTTCTCTGGCACGGTCACCACGAGCGGTCCGGCAGACAGATCCAGGAACGTCCAGAAGTACACGGTGTCGGCATTCGCGGTCAGAAACAACGACCGGCAGTCCATCAACTCGGAGAAGATCAGCACGTCGTTGTCCGCGACTCCTACGGATTGGAAGCCCCGACGGATCGCCCACTGTGACACCGCGGGCAGGCCCGCAATGAAACTCTCGACGCCATGCATATGGTCGAGCCGGTCGTAGGCCCTGCTGACGGTGTCCGCGGTGGGCATCCCGCCTTCGAAGGTAAAGGTGCCGACGGTGGTCTTCACCGCGTCGGGAGTGGTCACTGAGTCGGGCACAACATCAGGGTCGGTCATATTCGGCTTTCCCTCGTCGGTTTGTGGGCTCGTCGCATCGACGAGACAAGCCTTGTCCGAGTGCCCGGTCGGCCGCTTCATCCTTGACGGGTGAAGCACGCCCTCCAACATGGCGAGCCCGCCGGGACAGAACACCGCGCGTTGCTATACGGCCGGACAGTGGCACGATTGGCCGGTGGAGAATGACACCGCTGTTCGTGGGCAGATCTGGGAACACGGTGCGCCGGTGGACGGTTTCGAGCTCGCGAAGCTTTCTGATTGCGTGTCTGATCCGGACCGGTTGATCTGGGCTGATCTGACCAACCCGTCGCATCAGACGCTGCAGACACTGGCGGACGAGCTGGAGCTGAATCCGTGGGCGGTGGAGGATGTCGTCGCCGATGCCGAACGGGTCAAGGCCACTGTCTACTCGCACCACACCTTTCTGACCGTGTACGCGGTCGACTACGGAACCAGCGGCGCCACGGACTCGCTGACGCTGGCCCGGATCTCGGTCTTTGTCCGCGGCAACGCGCTGATCACCATCCACGATGACTCAACTTTCGACTCCCAGGCGGTGGTCGAGCGGTGGCAGGAGATCGGGATGCAGCAGTACGGCGTCGGCGCCCTGCTGCACGGGCTGCTCGATGTGGTGGTCGACGGGCATTTCGACGCCGTACAGACCCTCGACGACCAGATAGAGAGCCTTGAGGCCCTGCTGTTCGACCAGCAGGGCAGCCGCGCCGAACTGCAACGCACCACCTACACCCTGCGCAAGGATCTCGTGAAGCTGCGGCGCGTGGTGTTGCCCATGCGCGAGGTGATCGGATCGATCGAACGGCGCCGGATCAGCCGGGAGGCGCCGAAAGAACTCGACCCCATGTGGTCCGACCTGTATGACCACACCCTGCGCGTTGCCGAATGGACCGAATCCCTGCGGGACATGGTCACAACGGTGTTCGAGACAAACCTGTCACTGCAGGACGCCCGATTGAACATGGTCATGAAAAAGCTGACCGGATGGGCGGGCATCATCGCCGTTCCGACCGCCATCACAGGGTTCTTCGGACAGAACGTGCCGTACCCGGGTTTCGCCCATTGGTCAGGCTTTCTGGTCAGCACCGTATTGATCATCGTGATGATGGTCGGCCTGTACGCGATCTTCAAACGCCGCGACTGGATCTAGTCGGCCCGTGCCCTGCCTGCGCTGGACGTGAAAGTGCATGAAAGCGGCATGAAAGCGCCGATTCCTAGTGTCTCCTCGTACGCCGTTCGGAATTCGAACACTTTCGGCAGGAGACCACGACCACCATGACCACCACCACCGCGCCCGCCACCCCCGCGCGCGCCTACTCATCCCTGGGCGCGGCGTGGATCCCGCTGACCGCGCTCTGCCTGGCGTTCTTCGTCGAGATGGTCGACAACACATTGCTGTCGATCGCGTTGCCGACGATCGGACGCGACCTCGGCGGCGGCACGACCGCACTGCAGTGGGTGACCGGGGCGTACTCGTTGACCTTCGGCGGTCTGCTACTGACTGCGGGGTCCATCGCAGACAGATTCGGGCGCCGCCGGGTACTTCTGGTCGGCCTCGTCGCGTTCGGCACCTTGAGCCTGCTGGTCTTGGCCGTATCTACGACCGGCGAACTCATCGCGCTGCGCGCGGCGCTCGGAGTCGCCGCGGCGGCGATGGCGCCGATCACGAATTCGCTGGTCTTCCGGCTCTTCGACGACAAGACACAGCGAATGCGCGCCATGACCGTGATGATCGTCGTCGGCATGGCCGGTTTCGTCCTCGGCCCGGTGCTTGGCGGGACCGCGCTGGCCCATGTGCGATGGGAGTGGCTGCTCGTCGTCAACGCCCCGATCGCGCTGGTCGCCTGCATCGGCGTTCGACTCGGAGTTCCCGCCGACCGGCCCGACGGCCTCACCAAGGACCCACTCGACCTGCCGGGCGCCCTGCTCAGCATCACCACGATCGGGCTCGCGTGCTGGTCGCTGACGAGCGGTGTCGACAACGGCTGGCTCTCGGGGGTCACCGTCGCTTCCATCGTCGGCGCGATCGCCGCGGGACTGGCATTCGTGTGGCATGAGCGCCGCAGCGCAGCGCCGATGCTGGACCTGCGGCTCTTCAAGAACAGGACCGTTCGAGGGGCCGCCATCGCACAGATCGGCACCTCGATTGCGATGGCCAGCGTGATGTTCGGGCTGATCCTGCACTTCCAATACGCCTACGGCTGGAGCCCGGTGAAGGCCGGCCTGGCGAATCTGCCGATCATCGTGACGATGCTCGCGGCCACGCCGCTCTCGGAATGGCTCGCGAGCCGGTTCGGCCACCGCGTCGCCTGCCTCATAGGGGCCCTCTGTCTGGCCGGTTCCTTGGCAGGACTCTCGTGGGGCGTCGAGCACGGGTATCCCGCGATCGCCGTCGCCATGGTGGTGATGACGATCGGGCTGCGAACCGTGATGACTATCTGTGCGGTCGCCCTTGTCGATGCGATGCCGGCCAACCGCACCTCCATCGGCACAGCCCTCAACGACACCGCACAGGAGGTCGGAACCAGTTTCGGCACCGCGGTCGTCGGCACTCTGATCGCCGCATTGGTCACAGCGGAACTCCCGACCGGCACGTGGGGCAGTGGCCTCGTCGAGTCGTTCTTCCACGGCGAACGGATCACTTACGCGGTACTCGCCGTCATCGTCGGGCTCGTCGCCGCGGGCGGCGCGCTGATGCTCACCAATTCGCGCTCGACCGAGGACCATCACGAATAGCGGCACTCGACCGGTATAACTAGGGCATGGGTCAGACATTCAACGACGTCTACGGTGAGAAGTACCTTCTGCTGACGACCTTCACGAAGGACGGCCGTCCCAAACCCACTCCGGTGTGGGGCGTGCCCGACGGTGACAAGCTGCTGATCATCACCGACGATGGTTCGTGGAAGACCAAGCGCATCAACAACACTCCGCGGGTCACCATCCAGAAATGCGGCATCTTCGGCAAGGTGAAGGGCGAACCTGTCGAGGCAGTCGCGCGGATGCTGCCGAAATCGGAGACACGGCACGTCTTCGACAAGATCATCAGGCGGTACTGGCACCACGCCATCTATTTCGTTCCGCAAGCGCTACTGCGCGGCGGAATCGACAAGGTGCACGCGGCGATCGAGGTCGAGGCGCCACCACTACGGGCCTCATGACACTCGACTGACCACTCCGCCGCGTCGGCTGCGGCGGTTGGTAACTCGCGCCGTCAGCCGATGACGACCGGATGGCGGGGATCATCGGTAGGGAAATCGCCGTCGACGATCGCGGTGACTTGCATGCTGTCGAGGGTGAGCGCACCACCGTGGTTATCGAGAAACGCTGTGTCGGCAGCATCGCGGCCGGTGCTGATCCGCAGCATCGAGGCGCGTGGCGCCAACCGGGTGGCGTCGACCGCACACCACCGGCCATCAATCAAGGCTTCCGCGACCGCATGGAAGTCCATCGGATCGCAGCCAGGCGCGTAGACGGCGACCAGACGCGCCGGGATGTTCACTGCGCGTAGGAGCGCGACAACCAGGTGCGCGTAGTCGCGGCAGACGCCTGCTCCGGCCAGCAGTGTGTCGACCGCACCATCGATCGGATCGCTCGAGCCAGGCACATAGTCGAGTAGATCGGCAACATAGTCCACCACCTGTTGCACCACATCGCATGTCGCACTCGGGGTTCCGAATTGCCGGGCGGCGAATCCGAACAACTTGTCGGTCTCGGCGTACCGAGATGGACGAAGATACAGCGAGCTCTCGAAGTCATCCAACGGCCCAGGCGCCGCAGTGCCGTCCACGCGGGCTCGGTAGGTAGCCTGCACGGTGGATTCCGGAGCGTCGAAGGCATGGATTCGACTACCGTTGCGGCCGAACAACTCTCGAGGTTCCACCGGTTCGCCGTCGATGGTGAACTCGAGCTCTTCATCGACGGTCAACCCGGCGACACGAGCGACGGAGATCTGGAACTCGAGTGTGGTCGGCTTGGTTACGGACGCCAGCAATTCAGCAGAAACCTCCCGCGGACCTACGGGGCACTGCTCAGCTGCCATCACACGACAACCCTAGAGCGATCCGGCCCTGAACGCCGGACACGGCTCTGCGGCTACACGGATCTGGCGTCACCCAGCCAGCTGTCTTGGCGAGGCAAGTCCTCGCCGACGGCAATTCGCCGAACGTTACAGTGGGAAAAATGGCCATCGACACGGGATCCACAACCCGAAAGTGGGGGCACGAGTACGTAGTGGAGGGGCGCCTTCGCGCGCTCCGTCGGCTGATGCGACGCAAACCACCGTTGACCGAGGAAAGCATTACCGTCGTAGACCAGCCAATGCTGAAGCGAGCCATCACGGCGGCTGCCTTGGGCAACATGATGGAGTGGTTCGACTTCGGCGTCTATGGGTACCTGGCCGCCACACTCGGCAAGGTCTTCTACCCCGATTCGTCCGGATCCGCTCAGGTACTGGCCAGCTTCGCCACCTTCGCGGCCGCCTTCTTGGTGCGACCGCTCGGAGGCATGTTCTTCGGTCCGTTGGGCGACAGGATTGGTCGGCAGAAAGTCCTCGCCGTCACCATGATCATGATGTCGATCGGCACCTTCGCGGTCGGGTTGATCCCTAGCTATCACGCGATCGGGATCGCTGCCCCGATTCTTCTGCTCCTGGCCAGGCTCATCCAGGGGTTCTCCACCGGCGGTGAATATGGCGGCGCTACAACCTTTATCGCCGAGTACTCGCCAGATCGCAGACGTGGATTCCTCGGTTCGTGGCTGGACTTCGGGACGTTCATCGGGTACTCGCTGGGGTCATCACTCGTCACCGTGCTCAATCTGGTGGTCAGCGACCATGACATGCTCGAATGGGGTTGGCGGATACCGTTTTTCATCGCCGGTCCGATGGGCTTGATCGGTCTGTATCTGCGGCTGAAGCTGGAGGACACCCCGGCGTTCCGTAAGCAGCTGGACGACCACAGTCGGAAAGTCTCGGAAACGGAATCAGGTGGACGCGAACTACTTTCGATCTTCACGCGATTCTGGCGGCCGCTATTGGTCTGCATCGGTCTGGTGACGTTGTACAACGTGACCAACTACATGGTGACGGCCTACTTGCCGACGTTCTTCACCGACGAAGTCAATCGCAGCCAGACCGAGGCCGATCTCCTGGTGCTGCTGTCGATGCTGGTGGTGGTGACGACGATCGTGGCGATTGGGCGACTCAGCGACTGGACTGGTCGACGGCCCATATTCGCGCTGGCGGCGATCGCTCAGATCATCCTTGCCGTGCCGCTGTTTCTCATGCTGGATACCAAGGCGCTGTGGCCGCCGATCGTCGCCTGCATATTCCTCGGACTCATCCTGGCCTCATTTGCTGCTCCGACCGCGTCCACGCTGCCCGCGCTGTTCCCGACGGCCGTTCGCTACGGCGCGCTGTCGATCGGCTTCAACATCGCGGTGTCCGCGTTCGGCGGGACGACACCACTCATCACGTCAGCACTGGTGGGCGCGACGCACAATCATCTCGTGCCCGGCTTCTATCTCGTCGTCAGCGGCGTCGTCGGCCTGGTCGCGGTCGCCTTCATGCGTGAATCGGCTACTCAGCCGCTGGAAGGGTCACCGCCCCAAGTGGATTCGGCACGCGAAGCGACTGAGGTCTACGACGACGCTACCAGCGTCGGATCAGCCGCTGGCTGACCGTCGAAGACCTTGAAATACTGTGGGCCCCAACGCCGCCGGTCATGCATCGGGGCCGAGACTCTGGCGATGCGAATTGTCTGCCGTAACCTTGGGGAGTGAGTGAAGCGCTGGATACGGGTCCCTTTTACCACGGCACGAAAGCTGATCTGCGGCCAGGCGATTCGCTTACCGCAGGGTTCCGGTCGAACTACAAGCCGGAAGTGGTGATGAACCACATCTACTTCACCGCGAAACGCGACGGAGCCGGCCTTGCCGCAGAACTCGCGGCGGGGGAGAGCCAGCCCCGTGTGTACCTCGTTGAACCCACCGGTCCGTTCGAGAACGATCCGAATGTCACCGACAAGAAGTTCCCGGGCAATCCCACCCGGTCGTACCGGAGTAGCGAACCGCTCACGATCATCTCCGAGATCACCGACTGGAAACGGTTGACGCCCGAAGAACTTCAGGGGTGGCGAGACCGACTAGCCGCAATCCGCGCGGATCAGCGGGGCGAGATCATCAACTGATATCCGTGGGCTGAAATCACCCCGCATGCGTTGTGTGTGACCCTAGTCACTCATTGTGTGTACGGTTGTGCACTGACGGGTAGTACCCCCGGGTAGCCGTCAATCGCGATCGGGAGCCGCAACGTGGACCTGCTGAAATGGAGCAAGCGCCCCACCCGGGGCGTTCAGGCCAAGCATCCGGAGATCAATATCCTGCGAGGTCTGCTCGCCCGCGCGACAACGCCTCTGCTTCCTGATGACTATCTGCACCTGATCAATCCGTTGTGGTCAGCCCGCGAACTCCGCGGCCAGGTGGTCAGCGTGGCGAGGGAGACCGAAGACTCCGCGACCGTCACCATCCGCACGGGGTGGGGCTTCCCGGATTCCTACAAGCCGGGACAGTACGTCGGTATCGGCGTCCAGATCGACGGGCGCTGGCATTGGCGGTCGTACTCGTTGCATTCGATAGGAGCTTCGGAGGACAAGACCATCTCGATCACGGTCAAGGCGAACCCCGACGGGTTCCTGTCCACGCATCTGGTCGACGGCCTCGAGCCGGGGACGATCATCCGGCTTCAGTCGCCCCGCGGCGATTTTCATCTGCCGGAGCCGGTTCCCGGAAGGATTCTCTTCATCACTGCGGGCAGCGGGATCACGCCGGTGATGGCGATGCTGAGGCAGTTGAGCTCGCACGGCGAGACGCCGGACATCGTCCACGTCCATTCCGCACCGACTCGAGATGACGTGATCTTCCTCGACGAGTTGGAGTCGCTGGCGACTGTAGGCGAGCAGTATCAGCTCAGCTTGCAGCTCACCCAGGACATGGGTCATCTCGATGCCGCGCGGATCGACGAATGGGCGCCGGACTGGCGTGAGCGCGAGTGTTGGGCCTGTGGTCCCGTGGCGATGCTCGACGACCTGGAAGCCCACTACGACAACGGCGGCCTGCGTGATCGGCTCCATATCGAACGGTTCACGATCGCCCGCACCGATCACGGGGGCGAGGGCGGCACGGTGACTTTTTCTGTTTCGGGCAAGTCTGCCGAATTAGACGGCGCGACAACGCTGTTGGAAGCGGGCGAAACCCTGGGCATCCAGATGCCCTTCGGGTGCCGGATGGGTATCTGTCAGACCTGCGTCGTTCCGCTGGCCGGCGGATTCGTGCGTGATCTGCGCACGGGCGAGGAACGTCGCGAAGGAGAACGAATCCAGACGTGCATCAGCAGCGTGTCTGGTCAATGCACCCTAGATCTGTAAGGAGGACAGCATGGCCATCACCGACATCGATCAATACGCACACCTCACCGAGTACGACATCGAGGCTTTGGGTACAGAACTCGACGCGATCAGACGCGACGTGGAGGAATCGCGGGGTCGGGCCGACGCCCGATACATCAAGCGCGCCATCATGATCCAGCGCAGTCTGGCCGCTGCCGGCCGCGTGGCCCTGATCTTCAGCAACCGCAAAACGGCATGGCTGGCGGGCGCCGGCATGCTCGGACTGGCCAAGATCATCGAGAACATGGAACTCGGGCATAACGTGATGCACGGGCAATGGGACTGGATGAACGACCCTGAGGTCCACTCGTCATCCTGGGAGTGGGACACCACCTGTCCGAGCGTTCAGTGGAAGCATTCGCACAACTTCGTGCACCACAAGTACACGAATGTGGTTGGGATGGATGACGACGTCGGGTACGGGATCCTTCGGGTCACGCGTGATCAGCCGTGGGAATGGTGGAACATCGGCAACCCGATCTACAACCTCACGCTCGGAACATTCTTCGAGTTCGGTGTCGCGCTGCATCACCTCGAGGTCGAGAAGCTCCGGAACGGCGAAAAAACGTACCGTCAAGCGGCCAGGGATCTGCGAGTCATCGGAACCAAAGTCGGCAAACAGGCGGCCAAGGACTACCTGATCTTCCCGGCCGTCTCCGGGGCGAACTGGAAGACGACCCTCACGGCGAACTTCACCGCGAACATCATCCGCAACTACTGGACATACATGGTGATCTTCTGCGGCCACTTTCCGGACGGCGCGGAGAAGTTCACCGTTGAGGAGTTCGAGGAAGAAGATCAGCCGCGCTGGTATCTGCGACAGATGTTGGGCTCCGCGAACTTCCGTGCCGGTCCGCTCATGCGTTTCATGAGCGGCAACCTCAGCCACCAGATCGAGCACCACCTGTTTCCGGACCTTCCCAGCAATCGTTACGAGGAGATCGGAGTGCGCGTCCGGGAAATCTGCGACAAGTACGACCTGCCGTACACCACCGGATCTCTCGCGCGGCAGTATTGGCAGTCGTTCCGCACGATCGCGAAGCTGGCGCTGCCGAACGCACTGCTGCGCGCCAGCGCGGACGATGCGCCGGAGACCGCGTCGGAGTTGCGATTCGCGATCGGGGAGGGCACGAAGGCACACTTCGGTATCGATCCGGAGACCGGAAAGCGGCGGGGCCTGCGAACCGCGTTGCGGGAGTTGAAGACCTCACAGATCCGCGCCGCCTGACCATAAGGCCCAATGTTGTCGACCAGCCTACGGCCGGTATGCGTTGGCGCCGCCGTCAACGGTGATGCGCTGCCCAGTGAGATAGCCGGCGCCGGCGGAAGTCAGGTACAGGACCACATCGGCGATGTCCTCGGGTCGGCAGACTTGACCGAAGGGCGACGTGTCGTCGAGGTCGGTCGCCTTCTCGTAACTGCCGCGCGTCACGGCCTTGGTGAGTCGGTCACCCATATCGGTCGCCACCAGCCCGGGGGCGACGATGTTGACGTGGATCCCGTGGCGCACTTCCTCTTTCGCGAGGGTGTGGGCGAGCGCCTCGAGCGCAGCCTTGGCCATGTTGTAGGGCGCCCCGCCCGCACCGAGCGTGTGCGCGGCAACGCTGCTGATCATCACGATGTCGCCGCGGGGCTCCGAGCGCATGCCTGGCAGCACAAGACCCGTGAGATGGTGGGGCCCGACGGCCTGGATGCGCAGGAGCCGCTCGACCTCCTCGGCCGACGTGTCGGCGACCGAACGTCCGCGGCTGGCGATTCCGCCGTTGTGCACCAGGATGCTGATCGGACCCAGCTCCGCCACAATTGCGTCGACCATCGGCTGATGCGCATCGATGTCGTCGATGCTCCCGTGAACCGCGAGCGCGGCGCCGCCGACGGCGCGGATCTCGTCGACGGCGGCCTGCGCTGCACCTTCGTCGCGCGCCCAGTTCACCGCGACCGCCGCACCGCGGGCCGCCAAGGCCAGGCTGATGGCTCGGCCGATGCCGCGGCCGCCGCCGGTGACCAGCGCAGTGCGGCCGGACAGAGAGTCTTCGTCGGGCATCGTCGCCATCCTTTCGAGTTCGCCGGTGTGATACCGATGTTCGCCCACGCTAACGGAATCGCCACGCGTTGCGTCCTCGTCCTGGCATGGTGTGGGTATGCCAGCTACCTCTGCGGCGATCGCGCGCCAAGCCTACGAAACCCTTGAGCCTTACCACGTGCTCGCGTATTTCAACCCCGGCTTGCACGACGCACAGGCCGACCTCGAGCTCGACGCGCAGGCGTTCTATGTGGGAGCGCGTGCCGCGCCGATGGGGGAGACCGTCGCGGCGGTCGTCGCCGCGACCTTCTTCAATTTCGCGCCGGCAACGATCGAGCGCGCGTGGCAGGCGGCATTGGCCGCGGGTCTCGCCGAGATCGACGACCGCCGATACGCGATGCTCGACGAGCAGTACCGCGCCATCCTGGGTGACACCGTCGCGGAGATCGCGCCGCTCTTGCCCGAGTACCGCGCAATGCTTGCGGACCTGCCGTTGGCGGGGCGGCCGGTCGGCGCTGCTTGGTCGACCTCCGATTTGCCTGACGCCCCGCACCTGGAGCTGTGGCGACATCTGTCAGTGCTGCGAGAGTGGCGCGGCGACAATCACATCGCGGAGCTGGTTCGACACGGGTTCACCGGCCTGGAAGCGGGTGTATTCCACGAGGCCCAGCTGCCGGATCCCACCGTGAAGCGCCGCGTGCTGGGTCGACGGTTTTTTCAGATCAGCCGAGGCTGGACCGACATTGACTGGGAGACAGCGATTCTGGCACTAGCCGACCGCGGACTCCTGGAGCTGCAAGGAGATCCGTCCGCCGATCCAGACTCTGCGATATCACCCATTCCGGGCGGGGCCACCCACCGATTGACCACCGCCGGATTCGAGCTGTACCGCGAGATCGAAACGGGTACGGACGAGATCACCGGGGCCGCACTGGCTACCGGGTTTGCCGACCTCATCGACCGGACTCGCCCGTTCGTCAAGGCGGTCATCGATGCCGGAGTCCTTCCCGGCACCCGAAAACGCTGACCGTCGGCAAGATGATCTGGCATTAGCGGGCGCGAGGATCAGTAGCGGGATTGTGCGCGTCGTACGTCGTTCGTGGCGGCGCGAGTGCTTGCGGCCAGAGAGCTGCGCGTTCGTCAGCGTGGTGCCCCGGGACCGCCACTGCCGCATCGATCATGCGGTCAGCAACCCCTTCGGATTCGGCGGCCATAACGTAGCGCTCGCATTCTCGCGGTAGATCCGACACGCCTGAGTCGGGCGGCGATGGACACAATCACTGCATGTGTGCTGGCTTACTTCGCACCAGGCTGTGTGCCGACAGTCATGTTTTTTCCAAACCCTTTGTGAAATAACGTTTCCGATTGCGGTTAGTTGCTGGCACGTCCCGCGCTTGATGGGTACTGCACTGTGTGTAGCTGTCCACGGCAGCCGCCCGGGCCGTATGAACCGTCACATCCACCACGATCGAGGGAGCCGACTCCTGTGAATGTCGCCTGTACCTGCGCCGCAGAAGGGCGGATCTGACGGCTATGGCACTCAATCGTGAGAACCTCTGGGGTCTGAAGGGCAAACCGAAGGAAGAAAGATTCCCCGAGGAGGAAGCGACCAAGGCGCAACGGATCTGGCTCGCCTGCGTTGCCAGCGTCGTGGTGATCGGTGTGATCATCGGGACGCTGGCGATCAACTCAGCCGGTGTCGGCAAGCGCAGTTACAAATTGGATTTTGCGCAGGCCGGTGGTGTTCGGTCGGGTGACAACGTGAAGGTCGCGGGAGTGGATGTCGGTACCGTCAAACACCTCACACTCAATCCCGATCTGGCGTCGGTGACCATTACCGTGCAGGTCAACAGCGACGTGCACATCACCTCGAATGGGTCGGCGGCGATCAAGTTGATGACCCTGTTGGGTCAGCGGTACGTCAGCATTGATCTGGGCAATTCGCCGAGCAAGTTGCCCAAGGACCACATGCCGATGACGCAGACGCAGGTGCCGTATGACTTGCAGAAGACCCTCGATGCCAGTGGCACGCTGGTCGGTGGGACTGATGCCGGGCAGTTGTCGCAGGGGTTGCAGGAACTCAATCAGCAGATGGCGGGGGTGCCGGCGACGATTCGGCAGACGTTGACCGGTCTGGGGGATCTGTCGAACATCATCAACAATCGGCGTGATCAGATCACCAAGCTGGTCAATGACACTGATTCGATCACCACGCTGGTGTCGAACAATCAGTATCAGTTGGCGGTGATCGTGGGTCAGGGTCAGTTGTTGACACAGAAGATCGCCACCCGGGAGGCACTGGTGACCAAGTTGCTTGATGGCATCGCGGCGGTGGTGGATCAGGCCAAGCAGTTGGGGGATCAGACCAACGGTCAGGTGGCGCCGATGATCGCCAACCTCAACAACATCGCCGGCGGTCTGCAACAGAACCGTCAAAGCCTGCGCGACATGCTCGGTGTGCTGCCCATCATCTCGCGCAACATCGCCAACGCCACCGGCAACGGCGCCTACGAAGAAATCGTGCAGCCGTGGGGCCTGTTCCCGGACAACTGGCTGTGCTTCGCGCAGGTCATTGACGGCTGCCAGTAGCCAGCGCGGGGAGAACCGACTTCCGCGGGCGTCAGAAGACGGCTTCGTCGACGTCCATGATGTCGTTGTCGACGTCAGCGACTATCGCCCGCAGGGCGGTGAGTTCCGGGAGCACATTCTTCGCGAAGAAGGATGCGACGACGATCTTTCCCTCGTAGAAGGCGCGATCGGTAGTGCTGGGTGACCCGTCGAGCGCGGAGAGCGCAATGGCCGCCTGACGCAACAGCATCCAGCCGACGAGGAGATCGCCGACAGCTAGCAGGAATCGCACCGAAACAAGACCGATCCGGTAGAGCTCCGTGGGCCGCTCTTCGGCCGAGAACAGGAAGCCCGTCAAGGTGGCGGCCATCGCCTGGACGTCTTCGAGCGCAGTTGCCAACAAGGCGCGCTCCGCCTTGAGACGGCCGTTCCCCGCATCCGTCTCGAGTGTCTTCGTGATCTCGCCGGCGATATGGGCGAGTGCGACACCGCGGTCACGGGCGATCTTGCGGAAAAAGAAGTCCTGCGCCTGGATCGCGGTCGTGCCCTCGTAGAGCGAGTCGATCTTCGAGTCGCGGATGTACTGCTCAATGGGGTAGTCCTGCAGAAAGCCGGAGCCACCGAACGTCTGCAGTGACTCGGTCAGATATTGGTACGCGCGTTCCGAACCGACTCCCTTGACGATGGGCAGCAGCAAATCGTTGACACGGAACGCCAACTCGGCATCCGCGCCCGAAACGGCCAGCGCCGCTTCCGGATTCTGGTGTGCCGCGGTGTAGAGATACAGCGCCCGAAGGCCTTCGGCATACGCCTTCTGCATCATCAGTGACCGACGAACGTCCGGGTGGTTGGTGATCGTGACGCGGGGCGCATTCTTGTCGGTCATCTGGGTCAGGTCGGCGCCCTGTACCCGAGTCTTCGCGTATTCGAGCGCATTCAAGTATCCGGTGGACAGCGTCGAAATCGCCTTGGTGCCTACCATCATTCGCGCTTCTTCGATCACCTTGAACATCTGCGCGATGCCGTTGTGCACATCGCCGACGAGCCAGCCCTTGGCCGGAATGCCGTTGCCGCCGAAGGTGAGTTCACACGTCGCCGACGCCTTCAGGCCCATCTTGTGTTCGACGCCGGTGACGAAAACCCCATTGCGCTCACCGGATTCACCGGTTTCGGTGTCGAACAGCGTCTGCGGCACCAGGAAAAGGCTCAGCCCCTTCGTGCCGGGGCTTGCTCCCTCGGGGCGGGCGAGGACCTGGTGAATGATGTTGCCGAACAGATCATCTGATGCGGCGGATGTGATGAACCGTTTGACGCCTTCGATATGCCACGAGCCGTCGGGCTGCTGTACAGCCTTGGTGCGGCCGGCACCGACGTCCGAGCCCGCATCGGGTTCGGTCAGAACCATTGTTGCGCCCCAGTTCTTCTCGACCGCCAGCGTCGCCCAGTGCTTCTGCTCATCGTTACCGATCCCGTGGACAATGTGCGCCATCATCGGCCCGGTGAGATACATGTAGGCGGCGGGCTGGGCACCGAGAACGAACTCGTTGATCGCCCACTTGACCACCGCGGGCGCCGGTACGCCGCCTACTTCCTCGGCGAGGCCGACCCGGAACCACCCCGCGTCCTGCCAGGCGCGAAATGACTTCTTGAATCCGTCCGGCAACGTCACCGAGTGCGATTCGGTGTCGAAGACCGGTGGGTTGCGGTCGGTGTCCGCGAACGAGTCCGCCAGCGGGCCCTCGGCCAGACGCGACGCCTCGGCCAGCATCGAGCGGACCGTTTCGCCGTCCAGGTCGCCGAACGCGCCTGTCGCCAGGACAGCGTCGAGGCTCAGAACTTCGAACAGGTTGAACTCGAGGTCGCGAACATTGCTCTTGTAGTGGCCCACCGGCTGCCCTTCGTTGGTCGTCTCCATCGCGTGAACGAGGACAACGTTCGCGCACCGTTGCAGGGCTACGCAACCGTAAGTTATTGACATGTAGCCCGCTATGACGCGCTTTGCCGCGATACCTACAGGTCAGTTGAGCTAAGTTAACCAACTATAGGCGGATTACATACACTCAGAAGCGCGTCGACAATGTCGACACGGCGGTCGACACGGCCGTTGCGGACGGCGTCCAGCACGATCGCGGTTACCGCCTGCACACGGATGCGGGCCGCGTCAGGGTCGAGTTCCGGATGGGCGACATTCAGGAGTCGTGACCAGCCGACGACCGCGTCGCGCACAGCGCTGCGGAACTGCGTGCCCTGTGGCGCGGGAAGGTGGAAGGCCTCGGTCACCGACGTCGTTGCGAATGCCGGCTGCTCCACGGCGAAGCGAACGTACGAGTCGAGGAGCAACTGCAGCGTTTGAGCAGGTGTCTCGCCTACCATCAGCGCCCGCGCGGTCGAGAGCCGAATCCATTGCTCGTTGCGGTCGAGCACCTCGGCAAGCAGTTCGGTCTTACCGGCAAAATGGTGATAGACGCTCGGGCCGCTGATACCGGCCGCCGCGCCGATATCTTCCATCGCCACAGCCGAATAGCCACGTGCGGCGAACAGGCGCGCAGCGGCCACGACTAGTCGCTCACGACGCAAGTCGCCTTCCATCGGTCCAACGAGGACATGCTCGGCCCAGTGTTGTTGTGCACGTTCACGATTGGCAGTGAATTCCGGAACCGGAGCGCGAACGACTTCCCCGATTATTGCTCGTAGGTGCGTGGCGAAAGTCCCCGGCGGCAACCGGAGGCTGTAGTGCGACGGACTCGTAGCCACCGACAGGGCGCACCACGCAAGGAACTCGACGTTCGCGCGCGATAGATCGGGGCGAAGCTCGGCAATCTCGCGGCGCAGCAACAGGTTCAGTCGCAAGACCCGCATCATCACGGCCATGCGATCGCGATCTGCCAGACTACGCGCCTCGCTCTGCCACAACCGAGGTAACCCGCGGAACTCCAGTGCCGTGTCCACGAGCTCGTCTAGTACGGAACCCTGTGCGTGTTCGAGGCGCTGCAACGTACTGTCCAGCCCCTGAAGCAGGGTCTGCCGCAACAGATCCTGCTTGCCGGCGAAATGGCGATACAACGCCGCTGAGCTGATATCGACACGTGCCGCGATGTCCGCCATCGACGTCCCGTGATAGCCGTCGGACGCAAACGCCTCCGCAGCTGCTCGCAGAATCGAGGCCTTCCGATCACGCGGCCGTGTGCGTCGCTGCCCGCCCACTGTCATGCGTCCAGTCTGACAGTGCTACCAGCACGCAACGCACCGAACCGACGTCAGGAGCTAGGTCGCGCAGTATGAATCGTGTGTCGCGGCCCTCAACGGTGAGTGCTGCCTTCTAATCTGCGCCGATCACGACGACAGAACGTTGCCCTGTCATACGTTCGCCTTGACCTTCTGCGCGAAGCGCTCCTGACGTTCGGCGAACCCGGACGGTTCACCGAACCAGATGACGACATCGTCGGCTCCGGCCTGCCGCCACGCCGGTATCTCCTGCACGAGTGCGTCGACCTGATCCGCGTCACGTACGTAGCGCTTGATGGTCGTCCGGATCCGACCATCCGACCCCTGCTTCAGTGCGTTGGCGGTCGACTGGAACGCATTCGGATCGGTGCCGTAGCCGTCCAGGTAGATCGATTGCCATCCGTCGCCGAGTGCCGCTGCGCGCTTGATGGCGGCATCGGAGAAACCGCCGACGGTGATCGGGATGCCCTCTGGTCGGGCCGGTTCGAAAAGCCCGCGCAGGTAGCGGTAGTACCGGCCGTCGAATCCGGATTCAGCGCCGGACCAGAGGTGTCGCAGTAGGCGGATTGCCTCATCGGTGCGGCGCCCGCGAGTGGAGAAGTCCTCTCCGACCGCGATGCTTCTGGCGCAGCACGCCCGAATCCACAGTTAGACGCTGGATAATCCGAAGCCCGTGTCCGGGACACGCGAACGCACCGACCGACTTGCCAAAAATCTGCCGCCTTTGGTCACGGTGCCGAGACCTCGTTCAGCTTGCCCGTCGCGACGTCGAAGATGAAGCCGCGCAGCGAGCTGGTGTTGGTGATGAAAGGACTGTTCTCGATGCGTCGGAGGGACTGACGGACGTCCTCGGTCAGATCGGAAAATGACTCGGCGGCCCACGACGGCTTGACGCCCAACTCCTGCTGTAGGTCGGCCTTGAACTGATCATCGGTGAAGGTGAGCATCCCGCAGTCGGTGTGGTGGATGAGGATGATCTCGGTGGTGCCCAGCAGGCGTTGGCTGATGGTCAGCGACCGGATCTCGTCATCGGTGACGACTCCGCCGGCATTGCGGATGACATGCGCCTCGCCGTCATGGAGGCCGAGGATTCTGTAGACATCGAGGCGGGCGTCCATACACGCGACCACTGCGAGATGTTTGCTGGGCGGCAGGGGAGTGGGCCGGTGAAATTGGCAGCGTATTCCGCGTTGTTGGCGAGATACTCGTCGGTGACGGTCATGCAGCCAATGCTCCCGCGTGGACATGCGACTTCAATAGACTTGTGCTCAGCGCAAGCCGAAGTCACTGGGGCCGCACGCGTACCGTCGCACCTCAGCCGATGCGGTCCTGCACCGGATAGTCGATGACGACCGCACCGCCGGTCGCGTAGTTGGCGACGTCGGCGGCCACCCGCTGGCCTTGAGGTGACGACCGCGACGCGGCCATGGCGGCTTCGTCAGCGAAGTCGGCTTCGAAGATCGCGAAATACGGCGTTTCTCCATTGGTCGCCGCCACGTCGAAGCTGTAGCGCCACGCAAGCAGGCCGGGCATATTCGCGACCAGCGGAAGGTGGTTGCTCACGTAGTAGTCGCGGAAGTGGCCAGGGTCGGCGGGCTTGGAATATAGGACCACCAACTTATGCATGACTACCTCCGTCCAGATCAGGGTCGGCAGTCTTTGCGAGGGCGGTGATGGCGGACTCGAAATCGGTGGCGTGCTCTAGAGCGGTGTCCGGTACCGCGGTTGGTTGGATTGTCATATGCGCAGGTTAGGCGCTGTTGTATGGGCAAGGGAAAGATCGGGACGGGATAGGCTCAGAACGAGTTGTTATCAATTGGCAGGGAGGGCGCGTGGCGCCGGACACGGTGAGTCTGCGGTACTTTCTGGTGCTGGCGCAGGAGTTGAATTTCACCCGCGCGGCCGCTCGGATCGGTATCGCCCAGCCTGCGCTCAGTGCCCGGATACGCCGGTTGGAGGCGGAACTCGGTACTGTCCTGCTGGTTCGCGACACCCGTAGCGTCGTATTGACCACGGCCGGTGCGGCTTTGGCGGAGTCCGCGCCGCCCGCGCTGGCGGCACTGGATCGGGCGTGGGACGCTGCCCGCCGTGCGGGGGCCGGCGAGCTTGGCGTGCTGCGCATCGGATACAGCCTCAGTGCCGGGGCCGAGACGGCTCCGGCACTGGTGGACAACCTGATTCGCAGCAGTCCGGGACTCGAGGTCGGCGCGGTACCGATGGCGACACCGGAGATTTCCCCCGCGGTCGCCGACGGCCGCCTCGACGCGGGGATCACCCGCGGTGAGCAGCCGGGTCGGGGCGTGCGCCGGTTCTTGCTGCGGCGTGAGCGGATCGGAGTCCAATTGGCGCAGCACCATCCGCTGGCCGAACACTCAGAGATCGAGATCGAGGTCGCCGACGCGGCCGCTTATCCGCTGCGGCTACCCGACCGCGTGGCCAACCCGGTGATCCACGACCAGCTGTCCGCAGTGTTTCGCGACACCCGACCGCATCCGGAATTCCACACGTCCGCAGTCTCTTTCGACATGTCGCAACGCGACCTACTAGACGGTCTCACTCTCGCTCCGGCCGGCGAAGCCGCGATCACCACACCCCCGGCCGGTGTCACCTGGCGGCCGCTGCGGGGCGCACCCACGCTGACGATCCACCTGGTTCTTCCACGCGAGCAGTCGCCACTACACCGGCGCATTCGTGCCGTCGCCAAATCACTGGCACGCGAGCAGCGTTGGCTGCCGAACTGACGCTCAGCAGGTCGGACGAAACGCAGCTTTCGGGGTTTGGGGTTGCCGGTGCGCGCGAAATTGCTGCGGAGCGCAGTCGCGAGAAATCTGGTGGAGCGCTTGTCGCCTTGCCTGACCGGCGGCAATCCTCGACTCCGCTCCCGGAGGCCGTCAAAACCGCGATGAATCCAATTCGCACCCGCTCAAGCCGCCGTGGGCGGCTTACCGGATGTCGAAATCACGACGATCGTTGAAGGTGCGGAAACCACCGACCTACGCTGACGACACCACCCCCGAAACGCAGCGGCCGCCCCAGATGCTCGTGCCGGAATCGATGGGAGATTCGGTGAAAGTATGTGTCGCTGACGTGTCCGCGGTGAACGGCTGCATGCGTGGAGCACTGACATGACGTGGTCCGCGGGCGTGCCGCTATCGGTTCTCGATCTTGCGCCGATCAGTGAGGGATCCACTGCCGCAGAGGCATTGGCCAACACCGTCGACCTGGCTCGGCACGCCGAGCAATGGGGTTACCAGAGGTACTGGCTCGCGGAGCATCACTTCGCGTCTGTGGCCAGCTCGCGTCCGGCGCTGCTGATCGGGCAGATCGCCGCCGCTACCGACACCATTCGCGTCGGGTCGGCTGCCGTGCAGGTGGGGCAGACCACCGCGATATCGGTGGTCGAGTCCTTCGGGATACTCGCGGCCTTTTATCCCGGGCGAATCGACCTGGGGCTGGGCCGTTCCGGCCAACGACGTGCGGAAGCGAAGAAGGCCGCGGAACGGATCGAATCGGTGGCGCCCACGCCGCCCCGCGAACGCCAGATCATCGACGGAGTGATCATTCCCGCTCCGTTCGACCTCTCGAGCCTGCTCAAGGTGCCGCGCTTGTCGGCGAGTTTCGAGACGCTCCAGCAGCCTGGGGCCCAGTCCCCAGACTTCGCCGATCAGGTAGCCGATATCCAAGCATTTCTGGACGGCACCTTCCGCACTTACGAGGGGATCGAATTACACTCTGTGCCAGGCGAAAACGCCGATGTCGAGCTGTGGATCTTCGGCAGCAGCAAAGGGCAGAGCGCGCAGGTGGCCGGCGCGCGTGGCCTACCTTTTGTCGCCAACTATCACGTCAGCCCGGGGACCACGCTGGAGGCTGTCGCGGCCTACCGCGAAGCCTTCCGTCCGTCGGCCGCGCTGGTCGAGCCGTATGTGGTGGTGTCGGCGGATGTCGTTGTCGCCGAGGATGATCAGACTGCACGCGAACTCGCCTCGACATACGGCCACTGGGTGCACAGTATTCGCAGCGGTCAAGGCGCGATCGCTTTCCCCGATCCCAAGACGACCGCTCCGCTGACAACGGAACAACACGCGGCGGTCGTCGACCGCATCGACACCCAGTTCGTCGGAGATCCGGCTGCTGTCGCCGAGAGGCTCACCGCCCTCGGCAGACTCACCGATGCGGACGAGTTGGTGATTACGTCGGTGACCCACGATCACTCAGATCGCCTGCGGTCGCACGAGTTGCTGGCCAAGCAGTGGGGACTCATCTGATGGGCAAGGCCTACTCACAACGCCGACCAGCCCACTCATGAAAGGGAATTTATCCATGGCGCAGCATCTGCACTTGGCGGTGGCACTGGCCGACGCCGGCTGGCATCCGGCGGCGTGGCGGGAAGAGTCGGCGCGGCCGAACGAGCTGCTGAGCGCTCGATACTGGACCGATCTGGTACTGACCGCCCAGGCGGGACTTCTGGACTTTGTCACCATCGATGACGGTCTCGGGTTGCAGCGATCGGATCCGCTGCGGCCGGACCGGCGCACCGACCAGGTACGCGGCCGGCTCGACGCGGTGCTGATCGCCAACCGGGTGGCGCCGTCGACAGCCGGGATCGGCATCGTCCCTGCCGCGATCGTCACTCACACGGAGCCGTTTCACCTGTCCAAATCCATTGCGACACTGGACTACGTGAGCACCGGGCGGGCGGGCGTACAACTGCGGGTGAATGCGAGTGGTGCGGACGCGCGCCTGTTCGGTCGGCGCACTGCGCCAGAGCTGTCGCCGAGGGAGCCGGCCTCGGCCATCGTTGCGGAGCTGTTCGACGAGGCAGTCGACTACGCAGAGGTGCTACGGCGGCTATGGGACTCGTGGGAGGACGACGCGGAGATCCGTGATGTCGCGACCGGACGCTTCATCGACCGAGACAAACTGCACTACATCGACTTCGAGGGAAAGCACTTTAGCGTCCGAGGGCCATCGATCACCCCGCGGCCGCCGCAGGGGCAACCGATCATCAGTGCGCTCGGACATGCCGATGTCGCATACGAACTGATCGGCAAAGCCGCCGACATCGGGTTCATCACGCCCCACGATCCCGGCCAAGCGAGCGAGATCGTGGCCCGGATCCGGGCTGTCCAGCAGGCGGCAGGCCGCAGTGACGAGACCCCGCATGTGTTCGCCGATCTGTTCGTGGTGCTCGGCGACACCGGGGCTGCTGCGCGCCAGCGCAAAGATCGGCTGGACAACCGTGCCGGGGCGGAGTTCGTCAGCGACGCCGAGGTTTTCGTCGGTACCGCGACCGGACTCGCCGATCGGCTTGCCGAACTGAAGGGCGACGGACTGTCCGGTTTCCGGCTGCGGCCAGCCGTACTGCCCGACGATCTGATCGCGATCGTTGAGCAATTGGTGCCGGAGTTGCAGCGCCGTGGGCTGTTCCGCGACCGCTATTACGACGACACCCTGCGCGGGCAGCTCGGCCTGTCCCGCCCCGTCAACCGCTATGCCGCCTGACCGGAGGGCAGATGAGTAAGCCGCACAAAGAAGTCCACCTGGCAGCGCACTTCCCGGGCGTCAACAACACCACCGTCTGGAGCGATCCCGACGCCGGTAGTCATATCGAGTTCAAGTCCTTCGTGGAGTTCGCGCAGGCTGCCGAACGCGGGAAGTTCGACTTTCTGTTCTTGGCCGAGGGGTTGCGGCTGCGTGAGCAGAACGGACTGATCTACGACCTCGACGTCGTCGGGCGGCCGGACACGTTCGCGGTGCTGGCCGCCCTCGGTGCGGTCACCGCACACCTCGGACTGACCGGCACCATCAATTCGACATTCAACGAGCCATACGAGGTGGCTCGCCAGTTCGCCAGTCTCGACCACCTGACCGGCGGCCGCGCTGGCTGGAATGTCGTCACCTCGTGGGATGAGTTCACCGGGGAGAACTTCCGGCGCGGCGGATTCTTGCCGCAGTCCCAACGGTATTCACGCGCCAAGCAGTTCCTGGACACCGCCATCGAACTCTGGGATTCGTGGCGAGGCGACGAGATCATCGCCGACAAGGGAACCGGCGACTTCCTGCGCACCCCCGACGTCGGGGAGTTCTCGCACACCGACGATCAGTTCGACATCAATGGCCAGTTCTCCGTGCCACGCAGTCCGCAGGGGCGGCCGGTGATCTTCCAGGCCGGAGACTCAGACGAAGGCCGCGAGTTCGCCGCGGCCAAGGCCGATGCCATCTTCTCGCGACACAGCGCCTATGACGAAGGTCGCGAGTTCTACCGAGATGTGAAGTCACGGTTGGCGAAGTACGGTCGCAGCGCGGATCAACTACTGATCCTGCCTGCGGCTACGTTCGTACTCGGTGACACCGATGCCGAGGCCGCCGAGATCGCCCGCGAAGTACGGCTGGCACAGGTCAGCGGAGCCACCGCAATACGCTTTCTGGAACAACTGTGGAACCGGGACCTGTCCGGATACGACCCCGACGGGCCACTGCCCGACGTCGATCCCGACCCGCGTGAGCACACGATCGCCAAGGGCCGGGCCAGTGTCCGGATGTATCGGGATCCGTTGGCAACGGCCACCGAATGGCGAGAACGAGCCGCGGCCAACAGGTGGTCGATCAGAGAGCTGATCATTGAGGTGACCGCGCGACAATCGTTTGTGGGGAGTGCCGCAACAGTCGCGGACACGATCGATCGGTTCGTGCAGGACGACGTCAGCGACGGATTCATCCTCGTTCCACATGTCACGCCCGGCGGACTGGATCGCTTTGTGGCCGAGGTCGTTCCGCTGCTGCAGGAACGGGGTTCGTTCCGGTCGGAATACACGGGGACGACATTGCGCGACCATTTGGGACTCTCCCGGCCGGAGGCAGCGCAAGAGGCGCGGAACCCGGAGTCACCTGCCCTGCTGTCTGCTCACGGATGTGTGAGCGGACAGTAGAGACTACGGATGGGGGGAACGACGAGCGACCGGGCCCGCCTTGGGGCGTGGGCGAGCCGCTACTCGGCGTCGAGGCAGGTGCAGCCGGTGTCGGCCGGGATGACGTCAGCCGCTGTTCACGGACGTCATCCCGGGCCATATGCCGCTACCGAGAGTTTTCGGTGACCAGGCGCCGGTAGGTGTCAAAAGCCGGTTTGGGGGTGTAGTCGGCCCTGAGGAGTCCGTAGTAGTCCTGGAACCTGCCTGTCGTGTTGTTGTTGTCGCGCAGGTCGAACCAGAAGAAGTTGTCCACGTTGTAGGTGCCGCGATAGTCATTGGCCGCCCGGACGAGTTGTTCGAGCGCGGCGGCTTGTTGCGCTTCGGTGTGGCGAGTCCCGGTCGCATAGCCGATTTCGTCGACATGCATCGGAATGCGTGGGGCGATTCCAGCGAGCGGTAGATAACACCGGCGCATGGTGGCCATCGCCTCGACCATGCTGTTGTATTCGTTGGCGACGACCGGCGGGATGTTGGTGCCGGGGTAGTAGTCGAAGCCGACCCAGTCGAGTGACCGGCGGAACTCGTCGCCCCCGAGCGCGCCGATGGTGCGCCAGAAGTCGGCATCGGAAAACACGTCGGGGCTGCGCATCGCGAAGTTGAACCCGATCTTGAGCTGGTGGTAGCCGCGTAGCTCGGCCTCCTTCTTGGCAGCGATCACGCCTTGCACCAACGCTTCATCGGCGTTTCGGTATGCGCCGTCCGAAGTGTTGGCGGAAGCAGCGATGTTCACCTCGTTGGTGATTTGCAGGTCGGTGACGTGCGGATTGGCGCCGAAAGTATCGACGACCTTGCGTACATAGTCGAGCCAGGCATCGATGTTTCCGTTGTCGGCCGACGCAGGGTGATAGCGGACCTGCAACTCGACGTCTAGGCCCAGCGCGCCGTACCGGTCGGCGAGCGTCTGAAACCGATCGATGCCGGCCTGGCCGTCGGACATGAAGAGACGGTTCAACCGGACCGCGAAGGGAGCTCCGGCTGGTCGTAGTTGCTGCAAGGCGGCATCGACCTTGGCCGGATTCTCAGGCGTGTACGGGGTGGTCTGACTCTGTCCTGCGACACCGGACAGCTGCGGCCCTACGCCCCACTCGATCGGGCCTCCGCCTCGCGGGGGTTCGGTGGCGTAGCTCTGCGTGCAGGTGGGATCGGGGGAAATCGGTTGCGGCACTTGGCCCGGCGCGACAATGCCTGCCCCGTCCCAGGGGATCGCCTGGGCGGGCGCGGCGATCAGTGTCAGCCCACCGACGGTGGCGGCAACACAGAGTGCTCGTAGAGAGCGTTTCATTACCTTCGCTTTCTCGGCCGGTCGACCTTTGCTGTCGGGTCCGTGGTCGTTCGCCTGCGTCACAGATACCTCTCGAGGAACGACAGCGTGGGTCCGATCGCCTGGCCGGCGTAGGCGACCGCATGACCGGTGCCGGGAACGACGTGGGTCTCGACCGGGGTGCCGACGGCCCGCAGCGCACTTGCGAAATCGGTCATCTGGTTGAGCGGAATCAGCTCGTTGGCGGAATTGAACAGCAGTGCGCGCGGCGTGCCGGCCACCACGTGCCGGGCGGGTGACGCGTCCGCGGCGCGTTTTGCGCAGCTGGGCAGAACGGGGATGCATCCGAGATAGACGGCGGCCGAGCCGCCGGCGAGCGCGATGTCCTTCAGGCCGCCGCGTCCGGTCAAGTCGTACGGGCCCGACCAGCCGACGACAGCTTTGAGCGGCGCGTGGCCGGAGGTGGAGGCCTCCATGAGCAGGTTCGCTCCCGCAGAAGTCCCCAGCGCGCCGATCCGGTTCGGGCTGATGCCGAATCGGCGTGCGTTGTTGTGTATGAAGTCGATCGCAGATTCGACGTCCTGCACCTGGCGCGGGTACCGGGGCGCCGCCAGGTCGTAGTCGATGTCGAAGACCACGAACCCGGCCGCGGCGGCTTGCCGTGCCTCGCTGTCGAGCAGCGCGCGTGACCCCCGGATCCAGGCGCCGCCATGCACCATGACCACTGCTGCGGCGTTGCGAACGGTTGCGCCGCTGGATCGGTACACCGTCATCGCCTCTGGGCCATGGTTCGTCGGGTACGAAGATTCGGTCGTGGTCACCCCGGTCGGTGCAGCAGGGGCCGGCGATGTCGGGCCCAACGATCCCGATCCCGTAGCCGATGCGACGCCGGAGCCGGCGAAGGTCAGGGTGGCGGCGGACAGCCCGACTACCAGCGCCCGGTTCATGGTGGCGATTACTCGCGAATCTCGAGCAAGCGTGCGGCGTGAAGACCGACCATGACGGCCGCCAAGGCGGCCTTGCGTTCCATAAGTCATGAGGTACATAGATACCTAAATACCTATAGATTGGCAAGAGGCCGGTGACCGGGTGGCGTTGGCCAGGTCTATCGGCCATAGGCTGGTGGGTACCTAGACGGCTTGTGACCTACGGCGGGCAACTGTGCAGATTGACTATGTGATCCTCGGACTGTTGGCGGCGCGCCCGTTCAGCGGTTACGACATCCACAAGTGGCTGAGCGGTCCAGGCCGCTTCGTCGGCTATACGGCTCAACGACCACACATCTATCGCACGCTCAGCAAGCTCGACGAGCGCGGCTGGGTGCGATACGAGGTCGATCCCGGACAGGGCAAACCCGATGCGAAGCGGTATCGCCTGACCGAGGCGGGGCACCGAGCGCTCCTCGACTGGGCGAACTCGCCGTACGTGCCGGCGCCTCGGCTGATGGACCCGGAATTCAACGTGCGATTCATCTTCGCCGGCCAACTCGATCGAGCGATCGCGATCTCCTTGCTGCGCACCGAACTCCAGTACCGGCAACAGCAGCTGCAGAACCCGACGCGCCTCGAGGATTGGGCCGTCGACCTCGATCCTGCCCCGGGACTGGACATGCGTTGGGCCGGCAACGTCTATCGCCTGGCACACGAGAACGGCCGAAGCTCCATGCTGTCCTTCGTCGACTGGCTTCAACAGACTCTGCAGAGCCTGACCAAACAAACGGAATGAATCGCCGGCATCCCACTTCCGGCTCCGACGTGTTCGAGCAGCAGCCTCCATCCTGGGAGCTCTGCCGATGCCGATGCGCCGGCCAATATCGGCCGAGCGTCTGGTCAGTGCGATCGAACGTCGTAGGCGACGCGGCGATGTCCCGAGATGGGTCGCTGCCGCACGCTGGCTGAAGCCGGTGATGTCGACGGCCGTCGCGGAACGACCGATGAGTCGTCAAACTCGGCAGATCGAGTCACCAGACATTGACGGTGGCCGCGCGCCTCGCGACCATGAGACCAGCAGCTGACGGGGGACCTGGGGGAGACATGCAGATAGGCCTACACGCGCTCGGTATCGGTGCCGGCGCCGATCCGGAAATCATTGCCGCGACCGCCAGGCATGCCGAGCGCCGGGGGTTCGCGACGCTGTGGTGTGGGGAGCATGTGGTGATGGTCGACGATCCCACGTCGCGTTACCCGTACGCCGCCGACGGCCGGATAGCCGTGCCCGCCGACGCCGACTGGCTCGACCCGATGGCGTGCCTTAGCTTCGCCGCGGCCCACACATCGACGATCCGACTGGCTACCGGCGTCGTGCTGCTGCCGGAACACAATCCGCTCATCATGGCCAAACAGGTCGCCTCGCTCGACCGGCTCAGCCAGGGGAGATTCACGTTCGGAGTGGGAATCGGTTGGGCGAAAGACGAATTCGATGCTTTGGGCGTCCCGTTCGCGCGACGTGGTGAACGGGCCGCCACCTACATCGAGGCGATGCGCGCGGTGTGGGGTGACGAGGTGGCCACCTATCAATCCGAGTTCGTGGCCTTCCGTGACGTCCGGGTCAACCCGAAACCGGCACAGCCGACGCTCCCAATCATCCTCGGCGGCAACGGCGATCGTGCGCTGGCCCGGGTCGCGGCATGGGCCGATGGTTGGTACGGCTTCAATCTTGACGACGTTGACATGGTGGCCGATCGGCTTTCGGTGCTCCAAACGCAATGCAACGAGCGCGGCCGCGCGTCCACCGATCTGCACATCGCAGTGGCCATGCGAGCACCGTCGGAGGCCGACCTAAGCAGTCTTGTGGATCTCGGGGTGACGGAACTCGTGATCGTCGAGTCACCACCCGACGCCGCGGCTGACGTCCCACGATGGCTGGACGAACTTGGTAGCCGCTGGATCCGTTGAACCCGAGGGACAACGACGTGCGATCGGATTGGGCTCCGATGCCGGTATCTGCGAGACGATCCACATACGGAGCTGCGGGATCAAGCGCTGCCGTGATCTGGTTGACGGTGCAGGTTGTGGTCAACAACGTGTAGTCCCTGCGCGCTGTTGGCGCCGGTGATCGCGGGGATGAACGCGGATGCTGGTGTCGCGGCGGTGCTACCGCCAGACAAAAGGAGCTTGTGGGACTTCATTTTTCGGATCTCCTCATTGGCGGGGAAGTGATACGAGAAGAACTGTATGAACCAGAATTGTTGTGCCATTGAGCGAACTATGAAGGTTTGATGAGACTTCATCGTTCGTCCATAGGTAGCCGGATGGCGATCTCCTGCCACGGCGATTGCGCGAGCCATCGGGCAAGGTGCGATGGAGTCATGGCGCAGCGAGAGCGGAGGGATGACGAGCAGGCACAGCTACCGCACCTGACCGTAAAGCGCCGCTTGCTGGGGCGCCGAGCCGCCGACCGCTCTAGCCGGCGCTGTCCACGACGACCACAGCGAAAATGTTGGCCGTGACATCAGCGGTCGGGAGGCCTACCTGGATCGGGACCGGGGCTGCGACACCGACGAGTCCGCCCGACTCGAGCCTGCCCATCTGTGTCACAGTGCCGATAGCCGTTCCGCCCGAGGTCGCCAACATCCCGGAGATGCTGAGCCGGTCATCATCGAGGTCGACTCGGATGCGTGCGCCCTTTTGGGGGACAACAGTTCCGAAACACGCTGCGGGACCGATGATCATGAGCGTCCGGCGATCTCGATCCGCAGCCGCACGTGCTTTCGCGGCGTCCCCAGCTGTCGGTTCACTATGCTGCAACTCGTCGAGAAGGACCTCCGCAACGAGGCCATCCCAGCTGCAGCACACCGCAAACCGGCGGCAACAGTGCCGCGCGGCCTTACTCGGTGTCTGTGGCAGGACCATCCTGAGTGGCCCCGCCTTCGCTGGACCAGTCGCCGGGCGCTTCGCCTTCGGCTGGATCGGACTGCACGTCGGGCTTCGCGCCCTCGGGTCCGGTGCCGACGTCTTCGGTGTGTGGGCCGGTCTTGTCGTTCGTCATGAACCTTCCATACCCAAACACGGCCTTGATTAACCCGCAGGGGTCAGCCGTACCTCGCCGTCCTCGATGCCGCGCCCCGAGACGTTGGCTGTCTCGACAACGTCGGTTTCATGGCGGTGACGGTGCGACTGCGACTTTCGAGGCTGAGCGCGAGTGGCGTCTGCTGCTGGCGTTCGATCACGGGAGAACGGACGGACAACAACGGCGCCGGCGATCTCCGCAACGTCGCCTCGGGCGGAGCTGTCGGCTTTTCATGGAGTGCGGACGCCGATCTGTGTCCGATCCAGGAGAAGGTGAGAGCAGGCCAGGGGGCTGAGCAGGCAGCTCTCACCTTGTTTGGACATTCGCTTCGCTAAGCGTCCAGGAAGACGTGAGAGCGTCGGCCAATTTCCAGGGAGATATGAGGGCAGCGGGTCCGCCGATGGAGGTTGGATGCTCAGGGTTGGGCAGTGTTGCCATGTGGGTCTGTTGCGGCACAGTCGAGTTCGTCGACGTCTGCACGAATGCTGTTGGTTCACAAGCCGATCGCACGCCACAGAGCGTCGAGGAGCCGCGACCGCCGCTGCACCATCCATGGCGACCCCTCGTAGAAACCGTTGACGATCAGTCCGTCGATGAATACGTTGAGCATGTCGGCCGCGATGTCGGGATCGTCAACTGTGCTCTGCGCCAGCAGTGTCTGCACACGCGTTGCCCACCAGTGGTTGAAGCGATTCAGCTCGGCCTGCAGCACGGGTTCATTGGTCGCTCCGAGGACGGCGGCGAGCCAGAATAGGTGGCTGGCCTGCGTGGGGCCCTCCATGGCCCATTCGAACAGGGCGCGCAGTCCCGCCGCGCCTGTCTGTGAGCCGATCGCGTCATCGGCCTCAGCGAGTCGTGCTTCCACCTCGCTCTGAACCGCATTGCGCAACAACTCATCTCGGTTGGCGACGTAATGAGTGACTACCGACGTGGAGGCGCCGATCCGCTCTGCGACGGCCCGGATCGTCACGGAGGCAAATCCAGACTCTCCTGCGATCGCGATGACCGCGGCATCGATCACGGCACGGCGTGCGTCATGGTCGACGAATCGGGGCATGGCGCAATTCTAACTTATATGCGACACTTGTTTTACAACAACTGTTGCAATAAGGATGAGGGTCAATGAACGATGTCGACGTGGTGGTAGTCGGAGCGGGGTACGCGGGCCTGACGGCGGCCCGGGAGCTGCGCCGAGACGGGGCGTCAGTCCAGGTGCTCGAGGCTGCCGACCGGGTCGGCGGTCGCGCGCTGACGGTCACATCGCCGGCGGGGAGTGCGGTTGACCTGGGCGGCCAGTGGGTGGGCCCGTTGCACACCGAGATGCGGGCGTTGGCGGGCCGGTTTGGCGTCTCTTTGTTCCCGTCCTATGACATTGGTAAGCAGTCGGTGACTGCGGCCGGTCGACGGCAATCGCTGGTGTCGCTTACCGGGGCCGGCGTGGCTGTCGGACTGATGCGGCTTGCCCTCGCCGTTCACTTCGGCCGAGGCGTCGCGGACGAACGATCTCTGAAGGACTGGCTAGTGGGGGTGCGGCCGGCGCAGGCTGGCCGAATCCTGGACGTGTTGATGGCCGAACTGACCTGCCTGCCGGCCGCGGAGGTATCGGTGGCGGCGATCGCGGATATGTTCATCAGCGGGGGCGGGATGCGGGAGATGCTGACGGTGAAAGGCGGCGCCCAGGATGCGCTGCTGACCGGGGGAGCGGGAGGCTTCGCCGAGGCCATGGCCGCGGAACTCGGCGACGCCATCGGGTTGAATCAGCGTGTGGTGGACATCGAACGTAACGCAGACGGTGTGACGGTAAAGACCGCAGTCGGATCGATCCGCGCCTCGCATGCGATCGTCGCGATGGCGCCACCTGTCGCGGCGGCGATCACTCATCGGCCCACGCTGCCGTGTGCGCGACAGTCGCTGCAGCGCAACACCCGAATGGGCACGGTCTACAAGGCGGTCGCCGTTTACGACCGGCCCTTCTGGCGCGACGGTGGATGCGATGGGCAACTGCTCCTCCTTGACGGCCCGATCCGATCGGCTTTCGACGTCTCACCACCGGGAGGCCCGGGCCATCTGTGCGTGCTAGTGCCGGCCGCCGCAGCGTGCGAACTCGATGTCCTGGACGAGGAGACTCGCCGGACCGTGGTGCTCGACGCTCTGGCCGGTCATTTCGGTGCGCGGGCTCGACAACCGTTGAGCTTTCATGAGAAGTCATGGCATCGAGACGAATTCGTCCGCGGTGGATATCTGGCAATGCCTCGCATGGGTCATCTGGCGGCGGTACGTAGCGAGCGAGCGCGCCCAGTCGGGCGCCTGCACTGGGCGGGCACCGAGACTTCCGACCGATTCAACGGCTATCTGGAGGGCGCGGTGAGATCCGGCCGGCGTGCCGCCACCGAAGTCCTTGCTGCCCGATGACCGCGTCCGTGTCTCGTAGCCGGGCCAACACCGTCCCTTTTCTCCTGCGCTACCTCTTCCGCAAGGCCGTGCGATCGCGCAGGCCAGCTTCCCTTGCAGATGTCGGGCTGTTCACCGGAGCTGCGCAGCACCAGACGTTCGCCCGAATTCGCGACCTGGCCCCGACTCGGAAGATGCCGGCGTCAACGACACCGTTGCAATGGCCCGTCGGCCCGACAATCCAGCTGCCAGAGACCTACACCTTCGACGGCGCCGATCGCTCGACCGAGGAGTTCCTCGTCGACACCGACACCGGGGCACTGCTGGTCCTCGTCGATGGCACGGTGCGCTACGAGCGCTACATGCTCACTGGCGGGCCGAAGGTGAATTGGCTGTCGATGTCGGTCGCCAAGAGTTTCGTGTCATGCCTTGTCGGCATCGCCATCGACGAGGGACAGATCCGCAGCATCGACGAGCCGATCAGCGAATACGTGCCCGTCGAGCCGGGGTCGGCGTACGACGGCGTCTCGATCAGGACCGTCTTGTGCATGTCATCGGGCGCTCGCTGGAATGAGGACTACAACGACCCCGAGTCCGAAATTCACCAGATCTCCCGAGCCATGCTAGGCGCCGGGGGCGGCCTTGACGGCTTCGTCGCGCGCATGCAGAAGGAGAGCGCTCCGGAGACCGTTTGCCGGTACAACTCCGGCGAGACCCAGGTGCTCGGCGCGCTCATCGCGCACGCGACCGGTCGGACCGTCTCGGACTACATGCACGAGAAGTTGGTGGAGCCCCTCGGCTTCGAGTCGCCCGGATACTGGATCACCGACATGCGGGGCGTCGAGATGTCCTATGCCGGGCTCAATCTCACAGCCCGCGACTTCGCCAAGCTGGGTGAGTTGTACCGCAACGGCGGCGTTTGGCAAGGAAAGCGCATCGTTTCCCGCGACTGGGTACGAGCATCCACCAGCGTCGACTCGCCGGTTCGCGAACCCGGCCGCCCGATCGTCGGCGATCACCGCATGGACCTCGGTTACGGCTACCAGTGGTGGATCCCGGCAGGCAGCCGCGGCGACTTCAGCGCCATTGGCATCCTCAATCAGCTGGTCTACGTCAACCCCGAAACCGGCACCACCATCGTCAAGCTCTCTGCCAACCGCAAGTACGGCACCTCCACCGAGGAGCGGACCAATCGTGACCTGGAGAACGTCGAGTTCCTCCGCGCGATCGCCTTGCACGCCGGTCGTGAACGACGAGTCGAGTAGGCACGTCCACCAGGTAGGTCCGTTGCGGCACAGTCGAGTTCGGCTGCAATTGCACGAATGATGTTGGTTCACAAGCTGATCGCACGCCACACCGTGTCAAGGAGCCGCGCTCGCCGTTGCACCATCCTGGCGTGTTTCAAGGTCGCGTCGAGCGGGGGGCGGTATGGCGCGGTCTCGACAGAACGGTTCAGCCACGGCCGCACCCGATATCGCGTGCTTGGTCATGGTGGCTGACGTCGAAGTCGCGGGCACATACGCGGTTTCGAAGGCAGCGGGGTCATCGGGTGTGAGCACCGGGTGCACCCGACGGCCGAGGTCAAGGACGAACGCCATCGTTTGCGCCATCACACCACCCCCTCTGTGTGAACGAACTAACTAGCGGGCCGAACACAGCGACATTGCGGGTGCCGACATCATTGCTCGACCTGCCCCTGAGCACCGCCAACCCGCATATTCATGCGATCGCGCTGGGGTGTCTGACCTCGCATTTCGGAGGGGCGATCGGCGTCGACGATGTGCGAAGGCAAACGACGCTTCGGTACCTGGTGGGTCGGACCTGCCGTTGTCAGCGGTGGCCGCTGCTGTGGGCCTGGCGGAGCAGTCCGCGCTGACGCGCTGTTCGCTGCGCTGGTTCGGGAAGTCGCCTAGTGCGGTCAGGCGCCACGGGCTTGTTTGAGTGGCTGGATCACAGATCGCGGTGCGGACGGTCGCGAGTCACCGAACGCGACATCACATGCGGTTGCCTGGCGGTGCGGCCGCGCGAACCAGGTCCTCATCGCGGCCGCGACCATGGCGAGGTATCCCCGCAACGAACGACGCGAAAAGGCGACGGAGCGCACGGTATTGGTCCCGGCAGGCACCGGGCGTCCGGCGAATGTGTCGGACAGCCAACGCAACATCAGTGGGGTGGCGAGCGGTTGCAGGCTGATGTGTCCGCTCGCACGATCGCGTATGTACTGGACGGCTGCGCCACCGTCGACATAGCGCGCGACCTGTGCGTCGACGTCATCGACATGAATCATGCGGTCGTGCCGTCCCTGCACTACCAGTAAGGGGCAGGCAGGTGCGCGGTGTCCGAGGCGGAGATCTTCGAAGACGTGGCGCACCTCGGGAGTCGCGAGGACGTCGGCAAGCGGCGTGTCCAGGTAGTCATCGAAGTCGTTGTTGCGGTACTTGATCAATGCGGACACGGTGGTGATCGCTTGGAGCTGTTGAAGCTTACGCAGCCCATCACCGGTCGCATGCCGGTCAATGACGGTTGCGAGCCCTGGATAGCCTCCGCGCAAGCCGGCCACGACCATGGCCGGAAGTCCAGCATAAGGCCCGCCGTTGAGCCGGATGAAAGTCTGGCCGGGGTCACCGACCGGGGCACCCAATGCTGCGCCGACGATGTTTAGCTCGGGGGCGTACTCGGCGGCCATTTCCACTGCCCATGAGGAGGCCATACCACCTCCAGAATAGCCCATGATCCCAATCGGGGTCGAGGCGTCGAGCCCGATTGGTTCGAAGGCGAGTGCAGCACGTAGCCCGTCCAGCACTCGGTAGCCGGGTTCTCGTGCGGCACCGAATCGACCGTCGAGACCTTCGTGGTCGGCTATGGAGACGGCCCATCCGCGGCGGAGAATGCCTGCGATCACCATGAATTCGAACGGTGGCACAGCCCCCCAACTGCGCGCGCCGCGCCGGAATGCGTAAGACGGGAAACACTTGCTGGAGATGGCGTCGATGGCGCACTGATAGGCAAGCAACGGCCGCGGTTGGGTCGGGTCCGCCCCTTCGGGAAGCAGCACGGTTGTGATGGCAGCCTCGGGGTTGCCGTTGAGATCGGTGCTGCGATAAAGCAGCTGCCAGGCCGACAGCTTCTGAGGCACCACTCCCATGAAGGCCAACTCGACCTCACGACTGCGAATGATGGCGCCCGGGGCCAGCGTCCCCACGTCGACCGGCGCGAGATTGAACGGGTCGTCCTCTGGGCGGGAAGGCCTGTGTGGGCGTGCCGTTGATTCGCGAGCGCACGAAGACGATGCCTGGCAGGGGGTCGGGAGCATATGAGATCCGATCGTGGGGACAATGTGTTTTTCGCGTGGAGTAGCGAGGGGATTGCTGACCGCGCAAACCACGCGTGTGGCGCAGACAATTCTGCAACTTGATGCACTCACCGGTATTGCCGCACCACGACACAAATTTACCTTCGCACGACACAATGGCGAACCGGCAGCTCCCTCGCTAGCTGTGATGTCCAGGGACGTTGTTCTCAGTTTCAGTGATAGATGAAGGCCTCCGTGGTGAGAGTGGAACTGCTTAGGGACCGCTCATACCGCAGGAGGCCTTCATGTCCCACGCTAACGCAGCACTGACCCCGCGTGCCCGGCTTCGGCTGGCACGGTTGATCGTCGACCAGCACTGGACGTGCACGGCGGCGGCAGCGATGTTCATGGTCAGCCCGAGAACTGCTGGTAAATGGGCTCAGCGGTACCGCACCGAAGGCCCGGCCGGGATGACAGATCGCTCCAGCCGACCCCACCACAGCCCGACCAAAACTGATTCGCAGCTGGTGCGTGCGATCGTGCGGCTGCGGTGGCGTCAGCGCTTGGGTCCGGTCCAGATCGGTGGCCGCCTGCAGCTGCCGGCCTCGACCGTGCACGCAGTGCTGGTGCGCTGCAACATCAACCGGCTCTCGCACATCGACCGGGCCAGCGGTGAACCAATCCGCCGCTACGAACACGATCGTCCCGGAGCGTTGATCCATGTCGATGTCACCAAGTTCGGCAACATCCCCGATGGCTCAGCACAGCCATCTGCGAACGCGACTAAGGAACAGGTCCGCCCAAAAGCATCCAAACGTCAGTCGCAGAGGCAGCGAGCTAAGAGCAGATCCGCCACGCGACCAAAGGCTAACGCCGCCAGCAGAATTCAGGGACACCCCACGGTCGCCCCCGCACACGTCGTTGACATCTACAGGCGCTATCAGGCCGCTGGCGACTCCGAAAACCCCGGCGAGAGTATCGATGCACTGCTCCAAGACTGCCAGGACCGATACAAACTCACTCGGAACGAGGTGTACGCGCTTATCGACAGTTACCGGGAGCAGATCCGACGCGAACGCCTCTCCAGAGCAAACGGTGCCGACCCGACAAAATCAAGCGGCCGGAACCAGTCGCCGCGACAGAAGCCACAGGCGGCCGGCCGTGCTACTACTACCCGGTCCCAAACGAATACCCAGTCCCAAACGAACCGATCGAAGGACGGCGATACAGGAAGTGCCCACGTACGCGCCCGCACACCACACTTGCCACCTATTGTCGTCGCGGTGGACGTCGAGGCCGTCGCGGTCATGGTGGCGGGCGATACCGCAACCACAGACGAGCTGGGTGCCATCGTTGCCAATCTTTCGGGACTCATCCCGCGTGAATCACAGCCCTACGGATACCTCTCGTGGCGATACGCTGCTTCGCTTCACGCAATCTCGGCGGGGGCGGCAACCGTAACCACCCCAGACCACCTCACCGCGCTCGCCATCGTCGTCGATTACGAAAAGCGGCAGATCGAGTCACTATCGCGAGCCCACGGCGCGATTCTTGCGCAGCCAGATCGCGCGTACACCTACGGCGCGTCGAGATCGATCCGGATTGTCACGGGCGTGCTCGCTGATGCCCGAAAGATGACGCCATCAGCTCGGCCAATGACACCATTGCCCGCATCGATCGCCCGTCGGCGCCCGAGTCCGTCCTCGCCTTCGAGAACCGTCGCTGTGCCAGCGTGCCACCGTCTGCCGACCTTGACCCGAACTCTGGGATGGGCCTGCATATTCTGCACGTAGGCGGCTCCGGTTCCGTGTTCACTGACCAGCCAGAACACCGGACCCTGCTCGTCGAAACCATTACCGACCGGGGTCAATCGCATCCGTCCGGTGCGCCGGCCAGTGGTTTCCAGCAAAGCGAACGCACGGGGTGCGATACCAGCACGCAACCCGAGCCGTATCGGCGGATTAAACAGGTATTTCTCCAGGCGCCGCTGAAGGATTCCACCAGCCACAACTTAGAAACTACTCCACCGAGCCGAGCCGCCGGTGCTGCATCAATCGCCACTGGCGATGCGTTAGCGCCGTGGGGTAGAGGCCAGGGACCGACGGCTATCGCCGCCGGTAGACGTGTGCCCGGTGGGCGATGTCCACGATCAACGCCATGCGTTGAGCATCGTTGATGCGCAACAGGATTCGATAGTCACCGCGTCGGGCGCTGTGGTAGCCGGCGGGCTCGTCGACCAGCGGTTTGCTCAGTCGCTGGGGATTGCCGGCCAGGGGGCCGGTGATGAACTCGATGACTGCTGCCGCGATCTTGCCCGGCAGCCGGCGCAACGCCCGCCGCGCGGCCGGTGACACCTCGATCCGGTACGGCTGGCTCTCGGTCACTGCGGCGGCATGCCGAACTCGGCGCGCAGCTCGGCGCCGGTCACGGTGTCGCCGGCCTCGAGTGCGGTCTCCGCCTCGTCGACGGCCGCCGCCGTCGACGCCCGCGAGCCGCGTAATCGGCGAGATCATCTCGGGTCGGGTCGGACGCCTGACCGCCGGACAGTTCAACGCTGTGGACAGCGGCGCGAACGTGTCGCGCCCGCGCATGTTCGCCAGACGTAGAGCGGTCGATATCGGAGTCCGGCATTCTCGGGACCTCATTCGGCAGTGGGCAGGAAAATGACTTCTGACCCGCGGGTTTAAAGGTGCAACCACGCTATATCAATTTGTCACTGTGACGCTTCACGGGCACCCAGGGGCGTGTGGTGCGGACTTGCAGGGCGCCGCCGGCATACCGCGAGAACTGCCGTCGGGCTCGTGAGCCCGAGTCTTCGCACCAAGTGGTACGGGCGTCTGATCGCTCTCAGGTTTTCGTGGATTCAGGCCGAATGTCGGACAACTCTCATGTTTTCCCGGATTACTCTCACCTTTTCCTGGATCGGACAACAACGGTTCACGAAACCGTCAACACCCCCTTCCCGAGATGTAGGTCCTGACGCCGATAAGAAACATTATGTCAACTTAAACCCGTAGTATTGCATCTGATGCAGGATTCACCTTCCCGAGCGGCTCGAGCCCATTTCCCCATACGGGTCCTCCGTTCGGTCTGCCAAGCAGGAGATCACTGAGGTGGTCAAGTTCCTCAACTGGCTCGACCAGGCCCACCAACGGACCGCTGCGACCGCCACGCAGCTCGACGTCGACGAATACCTGGCTGGCGGGCCAACGACACGCCACCTGATACGGACATTCTTCATGTGGGCCAGATCCAGCAAGATCAATCAACAGGTGATCATTGGACACCGCTATGCCCGCACAGATCCGGTGTTGCACGATATCGACCGACTTAACTGGGTTCGGGCGTTGATGACCGGCGAGCCGGCTTCGCTGCATATCCGCGTCATCGGCCTGTTGCTTGTCCTCTACGCCCAGCCGATCAGCAAAGTCGTCGCACTTCGCATCGACGACCTGGAGCTCTCCCCCGACGGCATGCGCATTCGACTCGGATCGACACCTGTAGACGTGCCTCCACCGTTCGCGGAGATGATCTACCTCACGCTTGAGCACCGACCGAATATGCGTACATCAGGTGCCGACACTTCGTACCTGTTCCCGGGCTACCGGCCCGGCCGGCATATCGGTGCGCAAACGGCGATGCACGTGCTTCGAGGTCTCGGGCTTAATCTCCAAGGTGGCCGAAATAGCGCGCTACGCAACCTTGTTCAGCAAGCACCAGCGCCGCTTGTCGCCGAAATGCTTGGGTACAGCAACCAAGTGACGACTCGGCATCAACAGCTTGCTGCAGTCACCTACGCTCGCTATGCCCACACTCTGGCCGATGCGATTAAATCGGTCAATTGACCAACATCAGACCCGCGGACCTGCAGTCCCGTATTGGATCCGCATTGCCAGCGGGAGCGCAGGCTAAGCGCGACCGATACCTCGCGCGATGTGCTCTACCGCCTTGACCAACCGTCGACGTTCGCCCGCCTCTCCAGAGGTCGAGGGGTAGGCACCGGATTGATGTCCGAGCACGTCCATTGCCAACGGGAATTCGTCGCGGTACGACCGCTTGCGGTCGTCTTCGTAGTGAACATTGACGACAAACTCCTCGGCGAGCAACGGTTCCAGGTGGCGTTTATCGAGCTTGCCCGGGAGGTACACGTTGTCTAGAAGAACTCCCGGCGCCAGCACTGCGATCGGCTTTGCGTAGCGGAGCGCGATATCGTGCGCGATGTGCTCGCACTCTGCCTGCGTCTTGCCCTCGCATGCTGTGGGTATCGGAGGGGAAAACGTCACGCGCAGATTTCTGGCAACCGATTGCCCCAGGTTCTCGATGTGCAGCTCTGAATCCGCCGTCAGAATCGCGTGCCGCAGCGTCGCTACCACCACCGGCCGCGTGCGGTCACGGCTGTCCTTTTTGAGTGCCAGTAACGTCACGATCGCGACCAGTGCCGCGAGCGCGGTGGCGACGGCGCCGACTCCCGCCCAGACTTCGGCCCAGTGCCAATGTCGCCACCCCAACCAATCAATCCAGTGCATTTCGGACAACCCCTCGTATCTACACAAGCTGCAGAGTGAAAGCTGCAACAAGATCGCTGGTCAGCGAACTGTGTTGCAGGTACATGTCAGCCCTTGTAGGCCTCATATCCCGCCTACCGTGTTAGTCACTGTTCTTGATGAGGTGCTGACCGGCAGCGTCGTAGTGGTAATCCACAATCTCGCCAGAGACGATGAGCGTGATTGCCTGGTCAATCACGTTGCGCGGCACCACGAACCACTCAGACGGGTCATAGTCGCGCCCCTTCCGGTCGACCTGCGTGAGATCGAGGCGAACCTCGGCGAAGACCCGGTGCAGCAGGTTCTCGAGCGCGGAGGCCCGCATGTTGTAGATGCGGTATGTCGAAACGACTTCCACCGGCGCCATCAGATAGGTCGGCGACGTCGCAGCGTTCTTGATTCGCGCCTCCACTGGGCCGCGCGAGAACCCGATCTTGTGTAGGTTGCTGATGCTGGCGATCTGCGGGTCGTCGCTTAGCGAGCGCAGCACGTAGATGTAGCCGTTGACCTCATCGTCGGTGAGAATCTCGGGGTCGGTTCGAGGTGCGACGATCTGTCCGTCTTCGACACCGAGTCTGTTCGCCAGCGACTGCCGATACATGCGTGATTCAGTGCCGTTCTCGAAGATGCAGCGCAGCCGCTCGCGTTTGTTCTCACGGACGGTGGACTGCTTGTACTCAGTCTCGCCGACCTCAGCGATGAACAGCATCACCCCGTTCAGTACAAAGAATGCACCGGGAGCGATGTACTTGAGTCCCGGGTAGGGCATCAACTGGCTCACGCCGTCGCGAAGCTCGCCATGCTTCTGCTTGAACAGCGGGTCGAACTCATCGAAGTCGTTCGCCGGTTGACGTCGCGCAACATCGTCTGTCTCGAACTGCTGCCGGCGGACGGGTAATCCTGAGATGTCGAGAATCCCGCTCTCGTCGCCGAGGAGATCCAGTGGGTCGCCATCGAGAAGCTCATCGATAGAACCGGGTGCTGCAGGTACGTCGAGCAGGCCGAACTCGTCGAGGCGCTTGAGGGCTTCGACTTTGTTGTCGTCGGCGAGTATGCCGTCCAAACGTGCGCCGAGCTTGCGCTCGGAGATCTCACGTGTGGTCGAGCTCGGCAGCCGGTCGTGAGCTCGACGGAACTCCACGACCTCAAGGAACGCCCGTTCGAGCCGATCGGAAGCGGTGGCCTTCTGTGGCTTCTCCGGGGCATCCAGCAGCCCGTCAACATCGGAGTCGAGCAGCTGCTGAAACGCATCATCGCCGGCGCTCGAAGCTGCTACCCCATCGTCCACCGTCATGACGCCGTCTCGTTCGCGGTCGCCTGCTGTGCGGCCGTGCGCTGCTGCTTGAGGCGTTGCAGGAACAACAGAGCCTCCGCATACCGCTTCTCGGTGGGATCCTCCGAGCGCACGTTCGGACGCCGGCCGCTGACCTTCACCCAGTTCTGAATCTTCGGGAACAGCGCAAGGGCTTCTTCTTCGCTGATTTCAACCCGCGTGGCGGTGATCGCATCGGAGATGATCCTCAGCACCGACGGTGTCACCGACTTCGACATCACCTCAAATGCCCGCTGGAACGGATTGATCGTATCGATCAGGTTGATGCTGACGTCGTCGATGTTGACGAAAGTGTCCGCCATCTTGATGAACCGCTTGTCGCCTACCTCGCGGACTTCACCGTTCTTGATGACCGAGTCGACAACGACCTGCTGACGCAACTCCTCGACCTGCTCCTCATTGAGGTCGGGGTAGCGCTCACGGATGATCTTCGGGATCAGGATTTTGTTGGTGGTCTCCGGATCGACGCTGCCGGCCGCGGCCTTCGCGAACGTTTCGTCCTGCAGGATGTTGGCCTTCAGATCGTTTAGATCGGTTTCGACAATCTGCTTGACCCGCGCACTCGACGGCTCCTTGAAGCCGTTGATCTTGATCGTTCCCGGTTCGGGGGTGTCATCGTTGCCGCGCTTGGCCTTGAAGTTGAAGTTCGGTGCCAGCACCTGCTCCATCAGCAGTGATGCGGTGATCGCCTTGAGCATATTGTTCACCGACACAGTCACCTCGCCCCGTTCAGCATCAGGCTCCGCGAGCAAGTTGGTGAACTGCGCATGCGTCTTGCCCGGGCTATCGCGGGTCACGCGGCCGATGATCTGAATGATCTCCGTCAGCGACGCCCGGTAGCCGACGCGCGAGATCCAAGTCGCGGGCCTGAGCGATGAAGCCGTCGCCAGGTGGGTCAGACGCGCACGACTGCCCGACGCAGTCAGTGCGGACATCATACGATTGACCAACGGATTCCCGCTGATCGTGGAGGGCGTTGTCAACCAACTCACTCATGGCGGCACTCTTGAGCAATACACGCCGCCGTCGGCGTTTCCGCAGTCGGTTGATGATGCCCTGGGTCGGCTAGATGCCGTGACTGACCGCGCAGCACGGATGCTGTCAGCCTTCATCGACCCACCAAGCGATTCCACAATCACGACATTCCTCGACGTTTCTGCGTTCGAGTGGGGCCGGATACGTACCGCGCTTGAGCGCGAACACCTCCTGACGGTCAGTCGCGACGGCCGTCTCTGGTTCCATGAGCTCCGCCGCCAGCATCTGTGGAAGAACGTACTAAGCGATGCTGAGCGCAAAGACGCCGGACAGCAAGCCTTTACAGCGTTGGTCGAACAGGCTCGAAGCGAAGGGCTCACACCGCCGCGCAATCTGATCCCGATCGCCGATCTAGCGCGCTACGCCGGCGATAGCCGACAGGACGATCCTCGACTGGACACCATCCTCGAGCTTTCCATACCTGAGCTCGCAGTTCTGGCAGCTGTCATCGAAGTCGAACTACAACGTGTCGACGGCTGGCGCTACAGCACGACCGAACAGGCGCTCATATACGCCCACAACGCATTCGGCGCCGACCGCGGTGAAGCCCTGTTCGCGCTCCCCTCCCTGGTCGACAAGGACCTGGTCACCTCGCTGCCGGATTCAACAAATGACAATCCCGACAACGATGTTCAAGCCAACCTTGGCGTCGATTTCGATGATCCGGGCACCCTTGTGCTGCACGGCCGCGCCCATCGCGACCTCGGACGCGGCATGGTACCCAGCGTAAGTTCGGTAATCTTGAGGGATCACTTCGAGCAGTTTCGGCTCGAATCAACCTTCGTCGCTACCTCGATTGGCGACTCTGATCCACTCGAACTGCTGGACCAGATCTCTCCATATCGAAGTCCAGTAATTCTCGGTCGGGTTCCTAATCCTGCGCTCTGTGTCTGGGCGGACTACGGCGGCAACACTTTATGCCTATCCGCCAGCTTCAACAGCGACGAGGATTGCGCCACTGGCCGGGCGCTCGCCACCTCAGTCAAAGGCACAACCTTCGGTCTGCCGGTCAAGGTAACCCGAACTTTCATGGACCCTACCCGTTCGTTGCCAGCCCTCCGATTTCTCCGTTCGATTCATCTCATTACCGACGAATCGATCTCGATCTTGAGGGACGGCAATGCGGAGCTGATCACGAATTGCGAACTGTCGCTTCAGGAATATTGGCAACGCAAGGTCGACGCTCTCAGGATCGTGCGCGTCTATTGCGACCAGCTGGAACGAGACGTCTACAACCTGGACTCCGAACCTGGATTCGCATACGCGCAACGCGGCACATCGGTCTACTGCGTGGATCTTCGCAACAGCAGCCGGGCATTCGAACTCGATTCCGACGCGGTCGACATACTCAACGACGACAAGCCATTCCGATTTGCTCGCCTCGAACATGCTCTCCCACTGTGCCCAGGTGAGATCACCAAACGTATTACTGGCTTCACCCGCACCGACCCCAGGCTAATCGACGACCCTGTCGTGTCCTGCCTCGGCGACCTCGGGCGACTGGCCCGGAAATTCAACCGACGCCAGCCCCTCCACAGAATTCAGCTAGACGCTGACCACCTTACGGCCGCTCTTGTGGAAGCCAATGTTCGGGACACGAAGCTGGCAACCACGCTCGCGGAACGTGTCACGATCGCTGGACGACGCGGCTCGATCGAGGGCAGATCGATGCGTGTAGTCATACACCCTGGCGAAAGACGAAAGGGCTATCCCCCGGCCATAGTCTTCGGCGAGCCCCCCGGTAGGCCCGCAGACGTCCAAGTAATCATCCTCGATAGCAGCGCCCGAACCCCTGAAAACGCAGACGCGATGTACCGCGATGCTTTCGGAGCACCACCTGATCGCGGAATCGACTGGGGCCCGCTCGGCGAACGGTTGCCCATGCTGCTCGGCTACCACCCCGACGAGGTACGCCTAGAGCGAGGTTGATGGCACCAAATTCCCCGACCGTCAGCCGGCCACGAACAATGACATTTCGATATTGACGGTTGCCAGTAATGCATAAGTGCTTCCATTGACATATGGGACTGCTGCACCATCAGTTTGTTGCTGTGACAGATTCAACGAGCGCGTCGAAGTCACTGAAAAGATCGTCAGAAGAACCTGTCAAGGTGTACAAAGCAGCTGACGCTACCAGCGCAAATCGGTCGGCGGCGACATTCTCGTCTGCATCATCATATGACAACGCCAGGGTTAGACATGCGTGGGTCTCTGCCGGGTCTGCTCCTGACAATCGCTGCACGGGATTTGCGATTAACCCCGATACATACCCGACCGCCCGTGGCGACTTGATGTCGCTACCAAGTATGGAATACAGACGTGCTATTAATGCAGCAGCTAGTGCGCGATTAATCTGTGGGATGTTGTTGATGTCAGTTGGGATTGATTGGCGCTCGCTAACATACATGACAAATTTCCGCGCGGCGTCCCGCGTGTGAGTGCTGGGAAGCGAGTTTACGAGTAGCGCGAGCTGATCTTGTGAGATCCATTGTTTCATAGGGAGAGTTCCTGTTCAGTAGCGGATCAGATGACCGTAGTCATGCTTATCGCGCTCTTCGCCTAGCGGATCGCCAAGAGAAGCCTGGACTTGCAGTGCTACGTAGAAGGCTTCGCCGCTTTTCGGTAGCGCCCCTATATTGTCCCCACGCATTCCCTTAATTAGTTCCTCGAGCAATCCGCCGTCGATTGGGCATATGCGCAACACTTGAGGGAGGAGAGTCTTGGCTAAAATTTCGGCATCACGATCGTTACTTGTATTCCCCTGGACGCGCATCGTCGCAAAGAGGATTGCGACAACATATAGTTGCGAAAAAATTTGTTCGTATGACAGCACTGATCCTGCAGCGTGTTCTTCTATCGCTGAATCGACACCTTGCCGATCAACATTCCGCACGGCATTAACACATGCGAAATAGCAATTCCACACATCTTCAGAAATTGCTTCACGGTTTTGTCCATTCATCCTTTGAGCCTATCCTGAATCTGCAATTGCCTTTATTATAGCTGAGATTACAAAGGTTGCAACGACTCCGACGGCAGCTGCGGGGTCAGGATGTGCTGACTCGCCAGGAGACGGGTTTAGTGGTTCGTGAGGTGGCCTGTGCATCATCTCGGTTTTGAGGTCTTTGTAGCCTGTATTGAGCGCATTCCCTATATCTTCCCCATTCTCCATCAGAATTCTATCCAAGCGCCCCGGTAGTGGCGGCGGCGGTGGTGGTTCTCCTATTGGTGATGCGTCGCCTACTCCGAGTACGTCTGCTCCCCCGGCTTCGCCTGCTCCGCCGAGTGCGTCTGCTCCCCCGAGTGCGCCGGCTCCTGCACCGTCGCCGAGTGCTGCCCCACCGAGTGCTGCTCCTCCTATTTCCCAGGCGATGCCGAGGGTTGCGAGGGCGATGGCGATTTCGGAGGGGGTGGCGTCGGCGTGGGCTTCGCCGGGGTCGGGGTAGGTGCCTTGGCGGGTGATGTTGTTGTCGGCGCCCAGGGTGCCGTAGTGCCATTGGTATGACGGGTCGTCTGGCCGGCGCCAGTAGACGGTGGCGGTGCCGTCGGAGTTGGGATAGCTGATGATCTCGGTGCCATCCGGGCTGGTGATCATCCAGCCTTCGCGGGTTCCTTCACGAAACGGACGCTGATCAGCCGGAGGTGTCCCCCAGGTGCGGGTGTACTGGGAGGGGTTGGGCTGCACAGCAATGTGGGAGCCATCGGGTGAGCTGTAGATGATTTGGCCATCTGGTCCGGGACGCGCTGATGTTGCGATGTGTTCGGTTTTGGTGCCGTCGGGGTTGGCCTGGTTCCAGTAGTACTGGGGTTGCCCGTCGGGGCCGGGGCGCTGGTTGAGGGTCCCGACGTCTTTGCCCTCAAAGTTGTTTGCCATCCAGTCGCCCACACCGAGTTGCTGGCCGGGGGCCGGCCTGGCGCCTTGGTCAGGTCCGCCGGCTGGGGCTTGGTGCACGGTGCCAGGCAGGTCCAGATCGTTCTTGAGTTGGGTGTTGCTGGGCCCGTCGGGGCCGTCACCGACCTGCTTGTTCTCCAGATGGTTCTGTAGCCAGTCGTTGCCGGTGAGGTTCTGGCCGGGTGTCGGGGCTGGGCCTTGTGTTGGCCCGCTGGGTGGGGTTTCGTGAACGGTGCCCGGCCACTCCAGATCGTTCTTGAGTTGGGCGTTGCTCGGTGATGAATCATCGGTGCCGGCACCGCCGGAGTTCGAGGACGAGTTATCCGGCGGCGGTGTTGCTTGTGGAGCATTTCCCCCCGAGGTCATCGGATCGCCACCGAGTGGTGGGTCGTGCATTGCTCCGGACGCGTTTTGTCGCCAGCTGGGCCGGTAGGTGGCTCCGACGACCAAACCCGCACCGGCCACGGCCAACAGGGCTGCGGTCAACGGGCTACCGGCACCGCTGCGGCTGCCCGCTGCCTGCTGCTCGTGTTGCAGAACAGGGTTGGCGGGTGCTGCTGTGGTGGCGTCTTGTTGCTGCGCCGGATTCGGGACCGCCGGGCCGGTGCCGGTGGTCGGGAACCGGTCAGCCTGTCCGCCTGGCGAGGGTGCGACGGGGATGCTCGGAACCTGGGCCGGTGCCGGTGGCCCGGCGGGGGCGCCGGGACCGGCGGGTTGTTGTCCGCCGGGGACCGGGACGATCGGGGTGCCGTTGCCTTCGCCGGGGCCGGGGCCGCCGTAGACACCGGCGTTGGCGTGACTGTTGTCGGTGGGCCCTGTCGGCGCGGTCGGCGCGGTCGGGATGGTGGTGGTTGGGGTGTTGTTGGGTACCGAGATACACGGCCAGCCCGGCCCGAATTGAGCCCGCAGGGCCGCGCAGGTCGGGTTCACGGTGTCGGCGGCTGCTCGTGCGGTCGTCATTCCGCCGCTATGGGAGGTGATCGCGGCGATCACGATCGCGAACCCGCTGATGGCCAGCAGGGTCAGTGCCGCGACCGCAACAATGATCCGCACCCGAAAGGTGCGGCGACGCGCCTGGAGGCCGGGGGTCATGGCCGGGCGCCCTGCCCAGAAGCCTGAGGATCGTTGCGCTGCTGCTTAATCCAGCTGATGGCTTTGTCGACGCCGCCGAGAATGAGTTTGCCGGCGGTGACCATGAGCACGAACATGATCAGGAACGCCGGCACGATTCCGCCCATGTGAGGGTCCCAGTGCGCGGCGTTCTTCACCATGTACGCGCACAACACGAGCACCGCGCAGCCAATCGCGAACAGCACCCAGTTCCACACCACCCGCAGCCCGCCCGTATGGGGTGAAGGCTGCTCGGCGCGGTGCGCGGGGCCGGCATCAAGCGAAGTTGCAGTGGTCATGACAGATCCTTCTTCCCGCAGCAATCTGGCGATCTACAGGGTGTTGGGTTTGCCGTAGGCAGTAACGGTGGTGTCATTGCCGGCGGTCGAGATCGCCACGGCAGCAAACGGTCTGATCGCGATACCGCCCCAGCAGCCGTCTTCGTGGATATGGATACCGGACATTTGTATGCCCGCACCGGCGCCCTGCAGTTTCTTCGTCGCGATCGGCGTATCAGTGATCACCCCAGGCTTGACCGCCACCGACACACTCGGGGTCACCCCCACCCCCGCAGTCAATGCCGGCGGATAGGAAATCGTCACACCGATCGTCGGACTCACCGCGACCCCCACGTTCGCGCCACCAGACAGATCCGCCTGACACGACAACTGAACCCCCAACGTCAACGTCCCCGACTGCACCGCCGACGTGCCCGCACCCGCGATCGCCGCCGACGCCGACAGATCCACGAAAGCCTCACGAGTCAGCGGGGACTGGTTCAGATCCGGCACCCGGTCGATCGCGTACCGAATCAACGCCGCACCCACCAACCAGCCATCCGGAGTCCTCTGCGACACATGCGCGGTCGGATACGTTGCCGCCGAAGCGTTCCCGGCGCCCGTAGCGATCCCGGCAACGAGCACTGCCGCACCAACCACCGGCACCGCTCGATGCAATTTGCTAAACATTGTCGTTACGGTACTACACAGATGTTGGTGGTGCTGAATGATCTACAAATTTGTTAACTACTCTGTAGATCGCGACGTGCCGGAGGATAGACCGAAGACGATGGACGTGACCGGGTCCAATGATCACCGGCACGGCACGATTGACGGGTACAACTATCACCGGTGCCGATGCCCGCGATGCCGCGCGGCAGTCACCGCTGACACACGGCGCCGGCTCAGGGCCAAAGCAGCCGCGCGGCGGGCCGCGAAACTGGCCACCGGACCACCCGAGCCCCGGCACGGAACGATCACCGGCTACAACAGTGACCGGTGCCGATGCGAACAGTGCCGTGCGGCGATCGCCGCCTACTCCCGTCGGCGGCGGGCGGCGATGTCTCCCGAGCAACGGCGCGCCATCGATCAACGATCCCGCCCACAGATACGAGCCTCGGCGGACCAGGAACGCACCAACCTTTGGATCGCACAACGACAACAACACACCACAAAGACCGCCACCGCCCACCACTACCGATGGACCCACTGTGGTTGACCCCGTTTGGTAGACATCCTGATCGCTCAGCTGCGGCTGGGCAGGGAAGGATGGCACCTGATGGGTGCGAAGAGGAAGTCGTATACCCCGGCCTATCGGCGGGAGGCGGCGCATCTGGTGATCGGATACCGGACGCACGATCGTCGAGGTCGCGCGGGAGATCGGCGTCGGAGAACAGCTGCTGGGCCGGTGGGTCGCGATCGAACGCGCGCATATGGCGGAGGATCCGCCGGAGGCGATTGATGCTGATGAGCGGGCCGAACTGCAGCGGCTGCGGCGGGAGGTGGCTGAGTTACGGATGGATCGAGAGTTCCTGAAAAAAGCCGCGGCCTTCTTCGCTGCGGAGAACTCGAACCCGCCGAGGCGTTGGCAGTGATCCGGGCGCAGAAGGCCTTCCCGCAGATGCCGACGATCGCCCGGATGTGCACCCTGCTGGGCGTATCACGGTCGGGCTACTACAAATGGGCCGCCGGGCCCGGCGCCGGCAAGATCGGGCCACGTGCGGCCCGACGCCGGGAGCTGGCAGACAAGATTGCCCGCTCGCACAAGGCCTCTGGCGGGGTGTACGGGTCGCCCCGGATCCTGGCGGACCTGCGTGCAGGCGGTGAGGTCGTGTCTCGTAAGACGGTAGCGAAAGTGATGCGTGACAACGCTATTCGCGGGATCAGCCCGCGGCCGTGGCGACCAGTCACCACAATCAACGACAGTGCACCATGCCAGATTCCGGATCTGGTCGAGCGGCGGTTCGACCGCGGTGAACTCGATGCGGTGTGGACCTCGGACATCACCTACCTGGCGACCGGGCAGGGCTGGCTGTATCTGTGCGCGGTCCGCGATGGCTGCTCGCGCAGAGTGCTGGGGTATGCGTTCTCAGCGTCGCTGCACACCGATCTGGTCGAGGCTGCGGTGCGACAGGCGGCGCTGCGGCGGGGCTACCCGGCGTCGGTGTGAACCGTCCTGGGTCTGGTGGAGACCGTGAACGCACCAGGAGAATGCGGTCATGGCAGCACCACGCAAGTTCGATCAGGAGACCCGGGAGCGGGCGGTCCGGATGTATCACGACCGGCTGAAGGAG